>ERZ772871.196-NODE-196-length-86277-cov-52.5793_pt1 | contig 86277 bp, 74 predicted proteins | sample MGYA00511899_ERZ772871 | MGnify/ENA primary metagenome ERZ772871 (study PRJEB29015, sample SAMEA2737693) | human gut metagenome | biome: human gut; feature: human-associated habitat; material: faeces | place: China | collected 2012 ...
TCTTTTCCATCTATATATAGTTGAAATTTATCAGGATTATTGACAACATCATAGTCCTTTCCATATTCTACAGGTCTGTATTCGGCTGTCATTACCGATTCCCCGTCTTCAATATCCTCTTTCCATAAATAGATGTTCATATCAATGCTCGTCGCATATCCTCTGTCTGTGGAGAATTTTGTCGAATGAAAAGAATCATTCTTGTACATCTGCAAAAGTTCTCTTGCAAACGCTTCTCTATCCTCGATATTTTCTCGGTTAGCGACCACAGTTAAATTTTCATCCCGATTTATGGAAAATGTTCCTACTACATCCGGTTCACCTCTCTTATGACCGGATTCAGGTTTCCAATAAATACGTCCTGCAGCAATTATCAAGATCACTGCTCCTGTTATCACTGCAATTATCTTTTTCTTCATATTTTCATTAATTTCCTTTTAATTGTTTTACTGCGTAATTGATCACTTCTTCCGGTGTGGGTCTGTCTCCTTTAAGTGTCATTTTCTTCCATTCTTCCTGCACAGCCGGATTAGGATTATCAAAGCCTGCATCTATGGCTATCTGCATTTCTCTGCGTACTTCTTCTGGTGTTGTGTTGTACTTTTCTGCAATCTTCTCATAAATAGTTTTCTCTCTCATTCATTTTCCTCCAATGTATAAGCGGAATTATACTTTGTTCTACAGAACTAATTTAGCATATTTCTATTGTCATGAAAAGACACTTTCCTACTTAAAGCTGGATAAATAGGCAAAAAAAGAAGAGCTACTTGCTCTTCCCAGTTTGTCATATTACTCTTCCAATAATGTATGGATTACTTTGATGATTTTTTTCTGCTCTTTGATTGGAAGTTTTTCTATTTTCTCTGTTAGCTCATTGGTAACACCTGTAACTGAATGTGCCACAACATCAATTAAAAGAGTATCTGCTGAAACATCTAGTGCATTCGCAATTGCAACAAAGGTATCCAATTTTGTAACTTTCAAGCCTCTCTCAATTACACTCACATGCGTCGGACTTAAATTTACTAATGCAGCCAGTTCCTCTTGCGTGAGATTTTTTGCTTCTCGTGCTGATTTGATTCGCTGTCCTACTGCTTTCAAATCCATCGTAACACCTCCTCCGGAACGAATAATCGTTCTGAATTTAGTATACTTGTGGATATCTTAAATATACAGAATCGCAAAACCAAGTTCTAATTCTATAGAACTATATTTCAGAATTTTCTTTGCATATTCGTAAAAAAAGCGTTATGATGGAATCAGTTAAATCAAAGGAGGTATCAAATCATGAAATCGCATAAATACTGGTCCCTCGGAGCACTTTTCTGTATGTTGGGATGCATTTATTCTGGAATCAAAAAATCTATAACTGCACATAAATATTTTGCCTATTCTTCATTGCTTTGTATGGGCATGTCCATTTATTCCGGTCACAAACTGGTTTCTCCAAAGAAGAAAAAAATCACTGAATCAAATAATAGTGAGAATAGTTAAACAAAATTTTATATCTAATTTGCGATTATCCGCATAAACACTATACTTTCAAGCACTTTGAAGTATAGAAAATTATTTAATTTACCACGAATTTACCACAATTGAATGAGCCTTGATATGACAATAAAATAGCACTAAAAAGACACCCTTTACACCTGAGTGGTGTCTTTTGTTAAAAAGCAGTCAATCCTAAGACTAACTGCTTTGTGTGTATGGATATAAAGTTGTCAAACTGGGATTGTATGTTGGAAATTATTCTACATCAATCACATCATCTTCACCTATTTCTATGAAAGTGGTGCTACTATCTGTTGAAACGTTTTTAGATACTGACATATTAAATATTATCAAGAGGATATTCAATAGCACAATTACTAGGAATATAACCCCAGCAATTTTCCAAATTTTTTTGCTACGCCTATTCTTAATTGCCATCTGTTCACTGATTTTTGCAAGTTGTTCTGCGATGACATCATTATCATCTTCATCAGGTATTGTTCCTCCAAGCAATACAAATTAACATTATAGTTGCATTACTCTTATATTGATGTAAAACTTAATATTCTATTGTTCCCAATATCACATAGAACCGAATTTACTACCACTATCTTATTTAAAAATGAAAATATCTTCTATCGGTGCATTGAGAACCCGTGAAATATCAATCGCCAGTTTTAGAGATGGATTGTATTGTGCTTTTTCCAACCTCATAATTGTTTCTCTACGAACCCCGACTTTTTCTGCCAGTTGTTCTTGTGTTAAACCTTGTGCTACACGATATACCTTTAAGTTGCACATGAAATCTTCTACCATGACTTATTCTCCTTTTTCGTAGCGGTATAATAAATAGCTGCTAAGAAAAATGACTAAAGCATAGATAAGTGAAACAGAAATGAGCATAAAAATTGCACACCATTCCACATTACGAGAAAACATTCCTATTGCCATAAGCCAAATGACTATAAAGAGAAGTTTAAATCCTACTTTATAGGCGTTTATTTCTGCTTTTCTTTTATTTTCTAAAAAAAGTTCATCTTCTAAAGTGTGAGAAAGTTTTCCTTCAAAGAAAAAGCCGAAAAAGCCAAAAAATATAAAGAATACAAAAGGATATATTTTCCCATATTCAAAATAAGTCCAAAAACCGCTAAAACCTAGAAATCCAAATATTCCACACAGTCCCCAATATGAAGATACTGTTCTTGAATAGTTTTTGTCTTTAAAATTTTTAGAAAAGGCGTTTTTAAAGAAGATAACTGTTACATATAAGACATAAATAGCTATCAAAGCACCGACTATCAACATTGGTATATCCTTTATGGAAAATACATAATTAGACATATCCATGTTTTTAACCCAGCGTGCGTCGTTAAATAATAAAGAGTAAATTATCCCTGCAATCAGTAATATTACACACCCTACTCCCATAAAGATAACTTGTTTCATTTGTTTTTTTGTCATAATCATCCCTCTTTTCAATGTGATGTTTTTGTATCTTTATAAGACAAATATATCACTTAATATAAATGGTGTCAACAAGAAAATGATACAAATACATCTCATATCGTTTTTATATAATTTAAACAAAAAACTGACCTTTATTCATCAAAAACGAAGTTGCTGGAGAGTATTTTTTTCTCCAGCAACACTTTCTTCATCTTTAAGCCATTGAAACACAATACTGTCCAATCAGCTTCGTCCAACTATTATATTTATTCTTTTCACACACCTTTCGGCAAATTTCATTTTCCATCAGTACATAGAACATCTTATCATAATCAAATGCCCAAACATCACCATTCACATGGTTTTCCACTGCTTTCTGATCTATGTGCTTTAAGCGTGTGACCATTTTTTCAATTTCTCCATTTCTCAAGTTACCGATATTTTTGCAGATAGACCGAAAGAAATTCAACGTTGCATATTCGTCATGCCAATGGAACTCTTCTGGATTGTTTTTAATTTTACTGGCTCGCTGCTGCTCTTTGATTATCTGAGCAGCTACGCCTTTCATCGAATCTTCGTATCTCATATTATTCACCTACTCTTCCTCAACGCCCAGTGACGGTTTAAATCTTTTATCCTTTGCCTGCGGTACCACAATCTCATAAAAATAAAATCCTAAATATCCAAGTGCCTGCTTCTTCATTTTATAAAAAGAAGTCCTGCCTACTCCTAACTCCTGTTGTACTTCCACGTCTGTCTTATTATAATGACTGCAAAAACAGGAATGAAGAACCTCACTGAGCATCACACCATTCGGTGCATAGAACTTTACCAGTGTCATTCCACGATAGATCATATCTGACAAGCCGTAAATGATCATCAGGTTATTCATTTCCCGGTGCATCTTTGGCACATCTAACTGATTGTTATAAATACTCAGATAACTCAACGCATATGCCATATCTTCATTGATTTTCTCCTGGCACTCCATATCCAGTTCTTCTAATACAATCTGATTTTCCAAAATCAATTTCTGATAGCTTGTCATCAGTTCTTTGATATCTGTATAATGTCTCTCCATCGTTACTTCCAGATAATCCTGCGCATGGCTTGCCATCTGGAAGGTAATCTCTTTCATTGATTTAATTGCATAATCTCTGTCTGTCATCAGTTTCAAAATCTCCTTATCATCATCACACTAACTGGCGGTCTTTCAGACCAGTTCGCTTTCCCCATGATTTTGATGGGAAGCAATTACTTACTACAATTTACAGAAGCGGATATCCAAAAGGCATTGTGGGAGCTGCCTTTGCTGACCGGAATCCATCTTCTTATGTAAAACCTGCAGGAATATAAAGGGAAAGTGACTATCCCTGCCGGTTAATAATCCAAATAATATCGTCTATACCAATCTCTCCTTATGCTGTTTTTCTCTCCATAAACCATTTATCCACTTCGTAAAACAAGTGGCTTTCCTGCCCTTGTATCATACAGGTGTACATCATTCCTACACCGCCTGCCTTTCTGCTGGCGCATCGCTCGATTTTCAAAATTCTGTCAATACTATATTTTCTTCCATCCTCCCATGTAAAAAATATGGGAACCAGCTGTCCATCTTTCCGAAACTCTGCCACTACATCTACATATACTTTGTTCATGCCGACACCTCACTATAAAATCTCGATTGCTCTTGGTGATGCCGGGATTCTGCGGATATATCCATTTTGCTCCAACTGCTTGATTCTGGAAAAAGCAGATGATGTTGATTTCACCCCGATCAACTCTCCAAATTCCCGGACTGTCGGCGGGTATCCATGCTCCTTCATATAATTCAAAATACATTGATAACTTTCTTTCTGTTTTCTGGTTAATGCTTTTTTCAAATCTATCCCTCCAATTACCTATGAAAATAACTGTGTGGATGGATCGTGTGCGTACCAGCGTCTAAGTGGGATAAGACTTTATCCTGATACATTGCCGCTCGCTGTATACTGAAATAACCAAACCGTCGTCTGATCTCATCTACAGTACGATCCAGCTTCTCTAACTTTTCCTTTTTCTCCTGATTTCCAAATAAATCCAACTGCACGGGAATATCATCTAACACAAGATCCGCAGCTCGGATTCCCAGGCTTCTAATGGGATGTTCCCATTTATAATTATCTTTAAATAGCTGAAATGCTGCAGTTACAATCTCGTTTGTAATATTCGTTGGCTGTCGTAAATGTATCTGTCTGGAAAAACTATACAATCCATTATCTCGAACTGTAATTTCTACTGTTTTGCATTTAAATCCATGTTTCCGCAATCGTGCAGCTACACTTTCTGCCAATGCTATTTGAATGATCCAGACATCCAGATCATTTTCCAGATCTCTCGGTGTTGTAGTGCTATTACCTATCGACTTTACTGGTGCTTCATATCCTTCCTTGCAAACCGGATCTTCATCCCAGCCATTTGCGAAAGCCCATAATACATTTCCTATTTTTCCAAAATGACTCTCTAACAACTTTTCGTCTGATTCCGCAAGTTGCCCGATTGTCCGAATCCCAAATTTTTGCAATTTCTTATTTGTCTGTCTTCCGACATAAAGCAAATCTGACGCTGGAAGCTGCCATATCCTGTCTTTATAATTTTCTCGATTAAACTCTGTGATTGCATCCGGCTTTTTATAATCTGAACCAAGTTTCGCATAAATCTTATTCCAGGAAATTCCAATACTCACTGTTACTCCAAGTTCGTATTTAATCCGATGGCTGATTTCTCTTGCAATCGTCATTCCGCTTCCTTTCAGATTTCTGCTGTCCGATACATCCAACCAAGCTTCATCAATTCCATATGGCTCGATCTTGTCCGTATACTCCGAATAGATTTCTCTTGCCATCTGTGAAAATCTCAAATACAAATCCATCCGTGGTGGTACAAATATGATTTCCGGACAAATCTGTTTTGCCTGCCATAATGCCATTCCGGTCTTTACACCTTTTTGCTTTGCAATATAATTTGCTGTCAATACAATTCCATGTCTGGCTTCCGGATTGCCACCGACTGCCAGAGGCATTCCGGCAAATTCCGGGTGATGCAACATTTCTACACTTGCATAAAATGAATTCATGTCGCTATGAAGAATTGTCCTGTCTCCCATTAACTCCACCACCTTCTCTCTGTTTGGTTTATTGTCTTATCAATTTCTGTATGCTTAGTATATATCTCCGTATTGGAGATAGTCAAGCGACATCTTGGTCGTATTATCTCCTTTTCGGAGATTTTTCTTGATTTTTGATTTTATTCGGGTTATAATGCATATAGAAAAATCAAAAAGAAATGAGGCGAACATATGCGTGCTTTCGGAGAAGTATTAGTAGAAAACAGAAAAAAGAAAGGCTACTCCCAGGCAGATCTGGTGGACTTCCTTGCTCAGGAAGGAATTGACGTTACTACGAAAGCAGTCTCCAAATGGGAGAATCAGACAAGAGAACCATCTTTACATACAATCCTGACAGTTTGTCAGATTTTAGATATTGAAGATATATACGAAGCGTTTTTAGGTGAAAATCCATTTGATCATGTCATGGAAAATTTGAATGAAGACGGCAAAGCTAAGATCATTGAATTTGCCAATCTACTGCGGGCATCCAGAAAGTATCTTCCGCATAGAGCTGAGATTATTCCATTTGAAAATTATCAGCCGATCGCAGTAGAGCCAGCTTCTGCCGGTACTGGAAATTATATCGAAGATTCTGTAAAAGAAAGTTACAATGTCGGTCATCTTGCACCTGAGAAGACTGATTTTGGCATCCGTATATCTGGTGACAGTATGGAACCAATGTATCATACCGGAGATGTTGCATGGGTTCATAAACAAGACAGTATCTCCAACGGTGAAATCGGTATCTTCTATCTCAATGGCAATACCTATATCAAAGAGCTGCATGACGGACCAGATGGAGTTTACCTTGTTTCATTGAATGAAAAGTATCATCCAATCCAGATTTATGAATCTGATTCTTTTAAAATCTTTGGGAAAGTAATCGGAAAATGCAAAGGAGCAGAAATCCCTGGTTTTCATTAAAGATCAACTGCAGACTTCTATCCTGCTCTTGCTGAAAATAATAAAGGAAGTGATAAAATGGCAATTAACAACACACTTAAAGATATCCGTGAAGAACGAAATCTCGTTCAGGCAGATCTTGCAAAAGCTGTCGGATCTTGCAGTGATACCATCGGACGCATTGAGCGTGGTGAGCGAAATGCTTCTCTCGAAATTGCAATCCGTCTGGCACATTATCTGAAAATGCCAGTAGAAGAGATTTTTCAAATTGAAGACTGAACTGCAAATATCAGAAAACCGAGGACTCTTCCCCGGTTTTTCTTTTTCGCTAAACTATTTATAGTCCTTTTACAAACTCAACTGCATTTTTTATATCTTTTTCATCTGGATGCCCTTTTGCTATACCACCCACCAGTTTAAATGGACCAAATGTGTCATAGCCCTTGCATCCGAATTTTCCGATTACTGTAGAATGCTTCCTGTCCAAAATCTGCTCTATGGATTTATAATTCGCACTTCCACCATAAGTACAGATCAGAAATACCCTTTTGTCGTTCGGTAGATTCTTTTCTGCAAATCCCAATATCGACTGATGAAATTTTGAAAAATAGATTCCTGATGCAAACCCAATCATATCATAACTGCTCAGATCTGCATTTGGCTGTTTTATAGCATCAATCAAATCAACCTGGCACCCTTCTGTTATGCCCTTTACTAATATTTCTGTGTTTCCATGATGCACAGATGAATATATGATTACCTTTCTCATCATTCTTCCTTTCCTCTATTCCCATCAATCATATCATAGCTCATATCCAAAAAATCTAATGCCTTTGCTTCACTTACTGAACCATCTAGTAAAATTGTGATCCATTGCTGTTTGTTCATATGGTATCCTGGCAAAAATCCAAAGGTCTGAATAATCATACTTGTCATTTCCGGATCACATTTTACATTCATAATATCGACAAATTCATTTCCTTCTAATCCGAGTTTACATTTTTCAACGCTCATGACCACAGCATACCATTTTCCATTCTTATGTCGCAGCACAGCATTATCTGGTGATTGTGCCCATAAATACTCCGGCATCGTACCATACTGTTTCTTCACATATTCAAAAATTTCTTCTTTCTTCACAGTTTATCCAACTCCTGATTCTTCTGATATCCTGCCCATAATCATACCACATTTTTGTATCTCGTACTACCTGCAAAATTCTTTTGCATTTTCCCGGTTCTCCTGACTTTAACTAATAGAGGGGTAAAACAGCAAGGACAGGAAGTGAGGATACACTTCCGGAAAATCCCAATTTAGGGAACCCTGCCCTAAATTGAAAAAAGCTGAAAGCAACGATACTACTACCTTCTCAGAAAGGAGAACACGCCAATGGCTGAAAGAAAGAGAAGCAAAGAAATCCATTTCTATGTCACAGAAGAAGAACGGAAGCTTATCCGCAGAAAGATGATTGAATCAAAGACCAAAAACATGGGAGCTTATCTTCGCAAAATGGCAATCGACGGTTACATCGTCAACACAGATACCACTCCACTGAAGAAACAGTATGAGGAAATGCACAAGATTGGTGTAAATATCAACCAGATTGCAAAAAAGGTAAATACCACCGGAGATCTATATCCGGAAGAAATGCAAGAATTGAAAGAGATGGTGAAAGAATTATGGCGTATCTTAAGATCTTCCCCATTAAAGTAACAGACAAGAAAGCTCTGGACTACATCACAAATCCAGATAAAACAGAAGAAAAACTGTTAGTTTCCAGTTTTGGCTGTTCCCCGGAAACTGCAGATCTTGAATTTTCTATGACTAGAGAAATGGCAAAAAAGAATGGAATGGATAAAGGTGATAACCTGGCATTTCATCTGATCCAGTCGTTCAAACCTGGAGAAGTTGATGCCGAAACAGCCCATCGCTTAGGACAGCAATTCGCAGATGAAGTACTAAAAGGAAAATATGAGTATGTGATCAGCACCCACGTTGACAAAAATCATATTCATAACCATATCATCTTCAACGCTGCAAGCTTTGTTGATTACCACAAATATGTTTCTAATAAGCGGAGCTACCATAAGCTCTGCAGAATCAGCAATCGTATCTGTCATGAAAATGGACTTGCCACCAGTATGCCAACCGGAGAAAAAGGCAAAGGTTATAAGGAGAACATGGAATATCATCGTGGCACCAGTTGGAAAGCCAAGCTACGTGTTGCAGTTGATAAAGCAATCTGGACTTCCATCAACTATGAGGAATTTTTACAAAAAATGCAGTTAGCCGGATATGAAGTCCGACAGGGAAAACACCTGTCCTTCCGTGCACCGGAACAGAAAAACTTCACTTATATGAAATCTCTTGGAAGCTATTATTCAGAAGAAAATGTCCGCATCCGTCTGTCAAAAAATCGTAACAAAGTAAAAGCTCCAAGGCATCTGTCCAGAGAAGCTCGCCTGTATATCAATATCTCCACGTATGTTACAACTGGCAATCGAGAAGGATTTGAACGATGGGCAAAATTAAGTAATCTAAAAGAGGCAGCCCGCACCTTCAACTATCTTTCCGAAAATAACCTGCTGAATTATGAAGATTTCAAGCAGCACGTTTTCGATATTGAAAATTCTATTAAAGCAACAGATCAGCGGATTGAAGAAATCAACACTGAACTTGGGACCAAAAAACTTATTCAAAAGCATTGTGATTCTTACCGACTCTGCCGTAAAGTTATTGAAGATTGCAAATCTGTCAAAAATCCAAAAGCATACCGCACCGGGCATCAGGCAGAATACCAACTTCACGATTCATTAAAAAAAGAGCTTCAGGATCTGGGCGTTACCAGAATCCCAAGCTCTGAAAAAATCCAAAAGCAGATTGAAAATCTTGAATCGGAACAGTCTGCCGCTGTCCGGGAAAAACAAGAATTACAGAAAAAACAAAAGACACTGGATATCATTCAGCAGAATTTCACTGCACTGCTCGATGCTCCTGAGATCAGTTCAGACTTACTTCCGGCAAAAAAGGAACCTGTTTCTGTCACAAGAGAAAAATAAGATTGCACTGGCAACTCACTCATTTTCTTCCAAATCTTCCCAAGGTTTCAAATCCTTTTCCTCCCAGGTGACACCATACGGTGCACCTCCGGAGGTATAACCAGCAATACAGAAAAATCGGTCATCTTGCAAGATCTCTTCTTTGGTCAGATTATCTCTTGCTTCTTTTTTCCGTTTTGCTCGCCTCTGTTTCCTCTTTTGTTTCGCAACAGCTGCTTTTTCTTCCGGCGTTTTCCTATCTCCTTTTGCCATAAATGTTTCTAGTGTAATTCCACTCTGAATGTCTTTTAGTATACGAGTTTCATACCCTGTTTCACGTTTCTCAACAATTCTATAAAACTCTTCATATTCTGTTTTGGGAGCGATTGCTTTAACTGCTACAAATAAGCTTTTGCAAATATCATTCATTTCAGCAACATCCGGCATTCGCTGATTTTCAAGATAGAACTTCAAGTACATCTTGTATGTTTTATCTGCTATTGTACTCTTCTGTTTTTGTTTTAGATTTTTATAGCTTCTGTTATTCCTCTACATCTATACTTCCTCATCTGCCTTCTTTCTCCCGTGCCATCAAAAGCATTTTTTCAAAAGACTGAGCGAATCTTTCATTGTGAACTTCCAGAAATTTTACAACTAAATCCAACCTATATCCATTCATCGACATTCCGAATCAAGTCAATGATTTCATCCAATGAACGCTCGCTTTCCACGTATGCATCATACAACGCCTGCTTTGCCCTCTCGATTTTCCGTTCCGGATGTCGTTCATCCAACAGTGTGTAAAGCTCCTCAGCAAGAACACTGTATTCCTTATCTTTTTCCTGAAGTCTTTCAATTTTTCTGTCCAGAGCTTCTATGTAATAATCCGACCTCCGTGTCCCATAGTCTTGACTGAGATGTTTTTCGAGCATTCCGGGAAGCTTGTGCTCTTTCAATACATTTTGGATCACAATATATGTTCCGATCCGGAGGACGCAGCTCCGATAAGCTTCAGGGCGTTCCTCCGGCATAGGAGAGTCGGGAAAGATGTCAGTCAGAAAACTTTTTATTTGGGTACATCATTTCCGGATGGTTTGGATCAAGTTTTCCGATGCTGACCCGCACAGGGATCGTGTATTTCTTTTCCGGGTAATACGTGCGACCGGTTTCGAACTGAATGTATGTGAGATTTCCTTTTTTCATCCGGGTAATTTTTCCCTGTGCTTTGGAATCGGCACCGTAAAACTGTAGTACATGTGGACCTCCTTTAGTATGATATTTACACTAAGGAGGCCCACATTTCCAAGAAAAAATTCAATCAGAAAGTGCGTAAAATCAAGGAATTTGGCAAGTTTTTCCTGCTTCGTTTTTGCTTTAATGCGAAGTACACGAAGAATTCACAATTGTATGAATGGCTTTTTTTAATCTCTATCCATTAGGCCTTGGAACACTCAAATTACCCCTATCAAATATTAACTAATAGTATTTTCTGAATATTGCGTTTTCCTGCAACTTCTTTTCGTAATCTACTGAATTCTCCAGCTTCATCCCAATCTCCAGATCAATATCTTCATGCTCGCCATTGCTCGCAAAAAAATACTTTTTCCCTGTCCGAAGGTTCTTTCGGATTGTTTCATACTGGAACCGGACTTCATAAAACGGGATAATGACCTGCATATTTAATATCTGCTTTGAATGCAGGTTCTTCACAAAATCCCTGTATTCCTGCGTTGCCGGAATTGTTCCTCCAATTGCCTCCTGAGCAAATTCACAGCAGTCGGCAAATTCATGGATATGCACGTTTTCACTCCTTTCTCCACTGTCCTTCTTTGATCATTTTCCAAAAGCACAAAAAAGGAACGTAAACACTCCTTTCTCGCTCCACATCATTTTCTTTGTTTTTTAGTTTTCATTTTGTTTCCCGCATTCCTGCTCGTTTATAATCAATCAAAGGTTGTTCTTGTCTTCCCTCCTTCCGCCAGCCTGAACATAAAAAAAACACCAAAAAACAATTCTTTGCTTTTTGATGTCAATTCTGTCTTTTCAGGCTAATGCCTGAACCAATATTACAGAAGCCCGAACAGACTTCTTCGGTGCGTTTCGCACAATCTGCTTTCAAATCCCGGATCATTTCGAGATGAAATTTCTTATTCAGGATATTCCCCGAATGAAACTGTTTACGCATTTATCATGGCACTAGATTTTGTTTTCGTCAACATTTTCAAGTACAATATATTGATATTTTTGCACTAAATGGTATTCATAGTACTACAAAAGATATAGCAGCAATAGCTTAATATCCAGCATTGCTAACGGTTCCGGGGTGCATTCATATTTTTGAACAATTCTTTTAATTTTTTGAAAGCTCTCTTCAGATAAATCATGTTCCATCTTACAAACCTCCTTTTGCGCCAGTTTATCATCAATTCCGGCTGAAACCAATAACTCATAAGAGAAGCAATGTTTTTCATAAATTTCTTTCGCACATTCACTTCCTTTTTGAGTCAGACTAAGAATACCCTTGTCATCTTTTTGAACCATTTTCTCATCAATCAAAATTTTTACCATATTCGTAATACTTGGTTTACTGTATCCGAGAAAATCTGCAAGATTGATTGAACGTACCTCTGATAACTTTTTTGTAATAGATATAAAGCTTCTAAGTAATCTTCTGCTGATTCATGTAATGCCATTAAGCACCTCCTATCTTTTGCCTGACTAATTTTTTTGATAAATTTCCTTTGAAAAACTATCTTACTGCACCGGAACACAATATCTCTTATTTTGTTGCAACAGCAAAATGCAGTGAAAAACTATTATTATCCCTTATTTTTTTGTATGAAATTAATACATTAATTCATTTAAGTGTCTTTAATGTATTCTTTTATCACTTCAAATATCTCTTTGTTTATTACTATATCCTTTTCGTTTTCAATCCTTGTAGGATAATGACCTCTATTCTTTTCCAACAAAAATTCAGCCTGGTTATTGATAATATCTTTCCGTAAACTATATAACGAATTATTTACTTCGACTTGATCATCTTTAGCCCCCTGTATAATTAACACAGGTTTTTGATATTTATTAACGCCATCTTTTCCACTAAGTAATGCATACTTACCAAATTGAATCTTTTCAAATACAGCTATCCAAAACTGTAATAAATATGCAAAACATTTCATGTTTTTTTGCATACACATTCTCACAAATTTATTTGGAACATCAAAGGCCGATATTATAATTGCCTTATTCAAATTTTCTTTCTGTATATTCAACAATGCCGCCACAGCATATGCACCTGTACTATGCCCAAATGCGATAATTTTATCTAGTCCTTGTTTTTTTAAATATAGTACAGCATTTTGGGCATCTATAATAAACTGTGCAAATCCCTTTATATTTTCTCCTTCACTTTCACCACATCCTGTCATATCATAAGAAAATACAAGGTATCCACAGTTTACCAGTTCACATATTTCTGGCATATAAGCATTATACGTAACTCCATACCCATTCACAAGCAAAACAACCTTATTATTAACTTTATTTTGATTAATTCCATAGAAATATCCTGTTAATTTATTTTTTCCCGAATAAAATTCTATTTTTTTTCTTCTGGGAATATCTGATTTTTTATCCGCTTCACAAATATCTATTCTCTTTCCAAACTGCATACGATACATTATGAACGTAAGCAAAAAACTCAAAGCAAGAATAATAAATGCCAATAAGATAATAATAATTATTATTTTCATGATAACCTCTTACTAATATTTAGGTATGCCGTTTCATTAGGAAAGCAAATTTTTCATTATTATAATTATAATTTTTTGCTTTCCTAAAATACCAACGACATATTAAATTAATCCAAACTTAACACCGCACTCTGCAAGCAGTCATAATCCATAAACAAACAATGTGCAGAATACTCCTTGCATCTCAAGAACACAAATTGCACAACAATGTTTATAAATGACTTTTTTTAATCTCAATACATTATGCCAGAAAACACACAAAACCTCAAATCACTCCTATCAAATATTAACCAATGGTATTTTCTGAATATTGCGTTTTCCTGCAACTTCTTTTCGTAATCTACTGAATTCTCCAACCTTCAGCCTGCTCACGAATACTAATAAAATCTCGATAGGTTCCTTTTTGTTTCAGTAATTCTTTATGAGTTCCTTTCTGCACTACCGTTCCTCCATCAATAACGAGAATCTGATCCGCATTTTCAATCGTTGCTAACCTATGGGCAATCGTTATGATTGTTTTACCATGTGTTAGAGCAGAAATAGCTTCCTGAATCAAATGCTCGTTCTCTGGATCAATACTGGCTGTTGCCTCATCCAAAATAACAATTGAAGCATCTTTTAACATGGCTCTTGCAATCGAAATCCGCTGCTTTTCGCCGCCAGAGAGGGACGAACCACCCTCACCAATTACGGTATCATACCCATTTGGCAGGGCCATGATAAAATCATGGCAGCGCGCTTTTTTTGCGGCAGCAATGATCTGTTCCTCCGTAGCATCTGGGCTGCCGAATTTAATATTGTTGCGAATCGTATCCCGAAACAGATACACATTCTGGAACACCATACTGATGTTCTTTAACAGACTATCGCAGGTAAATTCACGAATATCTGTTCCACCCAAAGTAATTGTTCCGGCATTAACATCATAAAAGCGGGCGATCAGACTACATAGGGTAGATTTTCCGCTTCCAGAGGGGCCTACAATCGCTGTTGTGGTATTCTGAGGAATCCTGAAATTTACATCATGCAGCACAATCCTTTTATCATAACCAAAGGACACATCCTGAAAGGCGATGTCATAAGAAGTCGGCGTAATATCTTTTCCGTTCTGGTCAATATAATCTGCATTTTCCAGAGATTCCAGCTTGTTCATAGCTGAATCTATAAGCCCCAACATGTGCGCCGCATCGTTAACGTTTTCCACACTTCCAAAAACCACGAAAGAAAACAGGACAAACATCAGGAAATAGGCAAGGCTCATTTGCCCTTCAAGAGCCTGCCATGCACAGATGAATACAATTCCCATCGATGCCAGTTTCAAGGCAAACAGATGCAAACAATTAAATGGCGTATAGCCTTTTTCTACTCTGATATGAATATCTTTCAAATCTTTATTTGCGTTGCGGAAACTCTCAATAGAAGCGCCTTCCTGTCCGAAAGATTTGACAATGGGCAGGCCCCGAATATATTCAATCGCAGCGCCGGACATATCCTCCATCGCACGATGTGTTATAACGGCTGTCTTTTCGCTGTGCCTACTGATTCCATGCAAAGCTAATGCAGAAAGTACAACACCTACGGTCGAAATGACTGCCGCGACACGACTAAAGAAAATGAAACAAAGGAGAATCGCGATAAACTTTGCATAACCATTGATGATAATATCCACCATCTTCATTCCCTGTAATTCAAGCGTGGATAGTTCCGTAGTAACACCTGTTAGTATATCCCCGACACTGTTCTGCGAAAAATAGCCCAAAGGAACCCTTTTCAGCACATCACCCAAATGAATTCGCTGCTGGGAAGCCACTTCATAACCGATACTTTCCTGCAAAACTGCCCGAAGATAAGAGAGCAGAAAGTTAAGCGCAATCGAACCTATGATGAGCAAAAGCATCTGCCAGATCAAGGATGACTCTATCATACTGCCTGCCCAATATGCCGCTATTGCTTTATCCAGAGCATAAGCGGCACCCATTGTGGGGATCGCAGTGGATAAGCTGCTGAAAAAGGAAAAGACGGAACCAAGATAGAGGCGCCTCTTATATTTTCCAGACCATCGAATAATCCGTTTCATGGACTTAAACATTGGAAGCCACCTCCTTTTTTTCACTCACAGACCAGTTCTTTGCCCCGATATGTGCTTTCCACATCTCCGCATAAAGCGTACAGCGTTCCAATAATTCTTTCTGTTTTCCGCAATCTACTATCTGGCCTTTCTTCAAGACAATAATCTGATCTGCGTTCTGAATGGTAGAAAGACGATGGGCAATTACAAGCAGGGTCTTGCCTTTTGACAACGCCATAATAGACTTCTGGATTTTATCCTCGTTCTGTGGGTCAGTAAATGCTGTGGCCTCGTCCAGAATAACAATCGGAGCATTTTTAAGAATTGCTCTTGCAATCGCAATCCGCTGTTTTTCACCGCCAGACAACCGCTTTCCGGCATCGCCGGCAGGCGTATCATATCCTTTATCCAGACGAACAATAAATTCATCACAGCAGGCTGCTTTTGCTGCCGCATATACTTCTTCATCCGTAGCATTCGGATCTCCGAGACGAATATTTTCCTTTAAAGAACAGTTAAACAGAAAATTATCCTGCGTCACAAAACTGACCAACTCGGAAAGCTGACGTATGGACAGTTCTTTGATATTTTTCCCGCCTATGGTAATGCTGCCGCCTGTCACATCCCAAAATCTCGCAATCAGACGGGCAACAGTTGATTTACCGCCGCCAGACGGCCCTACAAGTGCTGTAAAACTACCCTCTGGCATTTTCAGGCATACATTACGCAACACTTCATTTTGTTCAGAACCGTCATATGAGAAAGTGACATGATCCAAAACAATATCATTATGAGGAATTGACACTGCTTTTCCCGAATCTGGCAGCACAGGCATGTTCAAAAGCTCATTTGCTGCTTCCACCGCATATTCCATAGACTTTGCTTCATTAATGAAAGTAGTTGCTTTCATTAATGGTCCAACAATGCTGAGAGAAAGGATAATCCCCATTGCAAGCTCCGCAGGGGAGATACTTCCATTTTGAACCAGCAAAAGACCGACAGGAAGAACCCCTAGGAGCGTTGTCGGCATAATTGCCATCATCAAGTTCATGGTTTTCCATGTACTCTTAAACCATGCCAGAGTAAAGTCCTTGAATGACTGGACAGCACCAACAAATTTTTCATAAGAGCTTGTGCTTTGGTTAAAAGCCTTTACAACCTCGATACCTTCCACATACTCGATAATGATACTGTTGACATGGTTATTTGCCTCCATATAAGCGGCATACTGGCTATTATAATTCCTCATCAGGAAAAACATAGGAATCATAGCCAGTATCGGAGCAATCAATACCGCCAATCCCATGCGCCAGTCGATGACCAGCATCCAGATAAAAATTGCAATAGGGAGCAGAAGGTTAGAGGTCAATTCTGGGATCATGTGCGCCAAAGGCGGCTCTAAATCCTCAACTTTATCCATGATTATGTTTTTCAGATAGCCGATTCGCCGCCCCATCACCTCGCCAAGAGGAGCTTTCATCAGTCGATCCGCAATTTTCAGACGGATTCCTTCCAAAATAGTATAGGCTGAAATATGCGCCAGGATCGTAGAAGTTCCATAGCAGAAAACCCGTATCAAATAGCCTGCCGTCCCAACCATGCACCAAATCAGAATACAATTTAATGTTACAGTTCGGTTGATAAATGCCAGCAGGATTTCATATACAGCCCAAAAAGGAATAAACCCTCCGGCAACACTCAAGATAGCACATAACACTGAGAGGGTCATTTTCCCTTTGCATGGCTCGGCAAAGGAAAACAGAATTTTAACCCAGTTATCTTTTTGTTGTTCCATTACAATCACCTTCCTTCTTTTTAGCCAGCAAAGAAAAAGGATGGGTAGTCCTTGCTAACCATCCTCATTGTAACAGTATTCGATTCTTCTTTCCTCTCCAAAACGGCATTTATGCACCATTTAGAAAAAAGATTTTCGGTACTCCATAGGCGTTTGTCCCATCACCTGACGAAAGGCCGTTGCAAATTTACTGGGACTTTCATATCCGACAGCTCCGGCAATTTCTGCAATCCCCTTTTTGGACTCCTGCCTGAGCATTGTAGCAGCGATATTCATTCGATAACGGCGAAGATAAGAATACATGGAATCTCCGTAAACCTCTTTGAAACAGTTTTTCATGCCCGTCAATGAAATCTGGAACCGTTCAGCCAATTCATCCATTGTATAATGCTCTTGCAAATCCGTTGTAATCAGGTCGTGGATTGCTTTTATTTTCTCTACCTGCCCTTTATAAAAATAAGGACGTTCCTCTTTGGACTCGGAAATTTGCAAAGCGTCCAGATACAAAAGTAGTTCCAGTGCCTTTACTTTATAGTAGTCTCCTTTGATTTGCTGCGGGACAAAGTAAAGTTCTGAAAAAATATGTTCAATTCCCGGCTCATTATGAATAACAAACGGTTTCTTGTCGTTACAATACTTCTTTTGAAGTTCATATAAATCAACCGAAAACCCGCCAAAAAAATCTCTGAGGGCTGGCACAGCAATTTCCAAATCAAACCCGAGCGTCATCCCGTGGTAATGGCAAAGCGGAAAGCAAACTCGTCCCGAATGGAAACGCCTGTTATCAACTCGCATTTCATGCTCCTGTAAATAGCCATAAGCATGATTGCCAATTTCGTTTTCGATTCGTCCCTCCCGGCAATGGTCGATATAGAGAAGCGAACTGCCTGTACTACTCTGAAAATGAGAAACGCATTCTTTTAGGTGCATATCACTATACATCACAAAAGCGCCATCAAAAATTTTGTGAGCTGTCATTGTCCCTTCGCCGCTTTCGTCAAAAATTTGCAGGACAACACAATCCTCAGTTTCAATGACATTTTTTACATTTGATCCGCAATTTATTTTACCATCAAACAGTTTGATTTCCGCCGCCCCCTTCCAGTATAAAGAAGTTTAATAGCCGTTCTCGTCCTTCCATATCCCAGAGGGAATAGCTTTCTTCCAGCATTCCGTTTTCCAGATGAATCACATGATTGCAGCATCTAAGTATAAATTCCGGGTCGTGGGTCACAATCATAACTGTTTTTCCTGAATTAGCAAGCTCTTTGACCGAATCGGCTACCTGTCTCATATGAAAAAGATCAAGCCCGCTGGTAGGTTCATCAAATAAAATCAGCGGACGTTCAGAAGCAATTGCTGATGCAATAGCTACACGTTGTTTTTGTCCTCCTGACAGTCCCATCGGATGACAGTTCTTGTACGGGAGTAAATCCATTTCATTCAGAATGGCTTCTGCCCTTGCTATATTTTCAGGAGAATCGTCCGAATCCTTTTCCGGCATACTCAGTAAAACTTCTTCTAAAACACTCTCAGTAAAAAGCTGGTGGTTCACATCCTGCATAACCATATAGCATATTTTCAGACGCTTTTTACCTGCATAGGATATGCCGTCTTTTTCAAGAATTCCTTTACATCGTTTTTCCAATCCACACAAGCAACGGGATAGTGTTGTTTTTCCCGCTCCATTATGCCCGATAACCGCCGTTACATTTCCAGCAGGAATCTCAACTTCTTCCAAGCGAAGCGTTTCCGGCTGATTTTTGTACGCAAAACGGAAATGGTTAAGTTTCCACATTCCCCGTCCTTGATGCAGACCGACAGGATCAATGTCTGCAAAGTCACACAAACCCAGTGGCCTTAATCCCATTTTAGCCTTTTCTGATGCCGGAATCAACTGAAATTCCGACAAATTATAGTCCCCTTGTATTTCTCCATTGCTTAAATAGATAATCCTGTCAGCTAAATCATAAAGATAATAAAGCCGATGCTCCGCAATGATGATAGTTTTTCCCTGTGCTTTTAGTATTTTCAACAATTCCTGAAAGTCAGCTATGGAATAGGCATCAAGATTGGAAGATGGTTCGTCCAAAACAAAAATATCCGGTTCCACAGCAGCGGCAGAACCACAAGCGATTTTTTGCTTTTCTCCGCCCGACAGGGAAAAAACACTTCTATCCAACAGTTTTATAAGATTTAACTGCTTGGAAACGCGCTCCACCCGTTCCAGTATATCTTCCTCGGCTAGCCCATGATTTTCACATCCAAAAGCAATTTCACTGGTCGTGTCCACATTAAAAAACTGAGAACGTGGATTCTGAAAAACAGAACCCACTTTTTTTGATATATCAAATAACGACAGGCTACTCATATCTTTGCCATCGAGTATGACTCTACCTTCCAGCTTGCCATCGTAATAGTGCGGAATCAGGCCATTAAACAAACGAGTTAATGTAGTTTTGCCGCATCCTGATGTTCCGCAGAGCAACACGAAATCTCCATCATTAATAGACAGGTCTATATTTTTCAGCGTTCCATGTACTTCACGTTCTCCGTCGATACTTTCATTTGAAGGGTAGGAAAAAGAAACTTTTTTACATTCAATCATAATCCTACCTCCCTGCAATCATTGTTGCAATCGGAATAGCAAAAGCCACTGCACACAATAACAAGAAAAGAATATCCTGCACATGAAAACCGATTTCGCAGATATTTGTTCTCTTAACCGGTCCGCCCAATCCTCTCGTCAGGGCTGCAGCACTTAATTCTTCCCCAATCTTAACAGAACACATAATTACAGGAACAAGCCTATATTCCAACATTGCACCTGCTTTGCCTCCGCCGAAGCGAATCCCTCGCATTTTCATAGCATCGCCTATCGCATTATATTCCTCAACAACTGTTGGGAAAAAGCGGAATATAACAGACATTGGAATAATAATTTGCTCCGGCAAATGCAGCTTCTTCATGGCAGCAACAAATTCACTGACGGTGGTTGTTTTGACTGTAATGTATCCCATCATAATTCCCGGAACAAACCTCATTAAAAAGCCACAAACTGCAGCAACAAAAAAACTTGGCAGTCCTGACAAGTACGGGAGTGACAGTATTTGCAGTAGATAGCTGCCACCGTACAAGGCAAAATAGATACATGACCCCTTCCATGCCCCTTCGGTCAGCATCAATATCAGAGGAACTGCCGACAAAACAGGAGCGAACTGTCTGGAATTTACACCAATGCCTCCACTTAAAACAAATACGGAAATTGTGATAAGCAAAGCGAGTTTCGTCCGGGGGTCTAACAGTATTCCTCTGCCGCTTTTCTGACTTGCTAATAACTCCTGACGCATTATGCAATACCTGCCCTTTTGAAGTGTTTCTTAAAAATCTTCTGTCCGATGATACCGCCAATCACGCCGCAGACAAAACCGGCAATCAAAAGAAGCGGAAGTGTATATGCACTGATATACCCCATAATCGCATCGGCATATTCCTGACTATAGCCAGTAATCAAATCTTGGTAATAGCTGTCCCTTGTTACAACAATAGGAATATAATTACCAATAATCCACATCGAGAAAACCCCATGAGAAATGATCCCTTTCTTTGCGCTCTTATAATCGCCGGACTTCAAGATTAGATCAGCCAGAACACCAAAAACAAAACCGGTAATAATACTCCAATATCCCATACCTGTGAGCAGCATCAAAATACCACAGATCAAACCGGTCAGAGACACCATTCCAAACTTTTGGATTTTAGAATAGTACAGCATCATAACAATGCCGGCAATAAGCGGCGCAATCGCAATCAGCAGTGGCAAAAAAATAGGGATAAAACCCAACATAGCAACGGCCATAAATACCACGAAATAAATTGCAGTAAAGATTCCAACGTTAATAAGGTCTTTTCCTTGTAGTTTCTTCATTATAACATCCTCCTTCTTTTGGTTAGCCAGTTCTAACCTTCTTCAACGTAATATAACAGATATGATAATATTTTTCTACTCCAAAAAGGCATTTTAAATCCAAATAGATTTTTTTCTGATTCATTTGAATATTATTTTTGAAATAGAATTCTTTTGTTTAAAGTTTAACTATATTCTGTTTTATTTCTCCCGGAAGACTCTCTATAAATTTTTGAATACCTTCTATTTCATCTAAATTATATGCCTTTCCTTTTGAAATTTCATCGTTTAGGCACCATTCTGCCACCAACGCACAAACATACCCCGATAGGGAATTCCAGTTACACGCATATTCAAAAGACATAAGTTTTTTTTCTACATCATTTCCATTTACAAGTTCTATACCAAACCAAAATATAGTCTTTTCATTTTCTGTACTTTTGTTCCTATACATTTTTTCCAATTGCTCTGTATATCCAAAAGTATCCATACTATTCGAATGATATATTTTGCTTCCAATTTCAAAAAAACTAGCCATGGAAGACAGATCAGAAAATGTGTTAAAAAAACAACCTTCCTTGACTCCTGTTTCCTTGCACACTCTTCGAAAATCTTTACTAATAATAGGATACAGATACATTGTTCCTACTTTCTCATCTATACATATACTTTCCCCTATCCTCATTTTGCATGGAATAATTTCGTCTTTATAAAAAAAACTCATGCTTTTAGATTTATTATTAATCATACTTGATATTACATCTTGTGTAGCTCCATGCGAAAAATAACTATTTCCATAAAAGTATTCTTTGATAGATACCTCAGCTCCTTTATGTATTTCTGCCACATACTTAAATAGAGCTTCTGATAATCCTGGATATGTACCTGATGATAGTATAATTCTAGTTTTTTTATCCCCTATCATACTTTTATTATCAACAATATATTTCTCGACATCTCCTTCTCCAAATGGATCAATATAATCATTCCCTTGCTTAATACACTCTCGAACTATCCTTGTCCCAACTATAGATGCGGGAGATGTACAATTAATGACTACATCGCATTGCGAACAGAACATTTCAACTTGTTTCGGAATAAATACATCCATCTGTATAATTTCTATATTCTCTGTTGAAAATTCTTCTTTCAAACACTGAAGTTTATATTGATTACGTGCCCCTATAAGTAAAGCATACCCTTTCCCTTGTAACGCAGATAACACAGATGATCCTACCAAACCTGTTGCTCCAAGAATTCCTATATTCTTCTTCATCCTCTTATATTCCTCTCTATAATTATTTGTGCTAGCAATGTGGCATTTTCCTCACTATGAATGCATGTAACATGATTTCCCGGAACATTTATCACTTCAAATTCCCCAAGACATATATCGTTCCACATTTCTAAATTTTGGTTTTTATCTGCAAAAAAATATTTTTGTTCTTCACATGCTGATAAATAACAAATATCCCCACTATAAAAAGGTAATTCTACATTTGCACCTTTAAATCCATGCTGATAAATTTCAAATGTTGCTTCTAGCAGTTCAGCACTCACGTTAATGCAAGTTTTTTTCTCAATGGCTTTTGCGTAGGCTTCAAATCTTTTTTCTTTTGTACTATTAACAAATTCCCAAAGACCACTATTGTTTTTCATTTTGCTATCTTTCTCTATAATGTTAAAGAAAGTATTTTGAGGGATATTACCATTATTTCTTTTCCTCACTTCTGTAATAAATTCCATTACCTTAAAGTCATCGACATCTTCCAGAACCTCCGAAAGCATTAATTGATAGTTAGGCAAAAAGATCACTTCATCTATAAATTCATCCTCTACTTTCCCGGAAACAGGATAACTATCTATAACAAACAGATTATTTACTTCGATTCCTTTCTCCAGCAATTTTACAGCTACATTTAATGCAAGAATACCTCCAAGACAATATCCAATAAGATTAATATTTTTATAGTGAAGTTGCTCTATTTTCCGAACATACTCGTCTGTAATTCTATCAACTAATTCATGATATTGTATTGAATAATACCATTCTACATCTTCTACATTTATAAATAGAAAATCTCCCAAATCCTCTTTTCGTAATTCCTTTTCTACAAAGCGATAACAATTAGTTGTTCCTAATGCCGTATGGAAAAAAATATATACTGTATCCTTCGCAGTTTTCTCTATAATTCTAAAATCATCAGTTCGTACATTCTCAGATGTTAGAATGTTCTGCTTGCTCTTTACAAAGGTTGTTATTGCTTCCCCCGTAGGATTATTCAATATTTGGCGTAGAATCTCATCAAAAGTGACGGATGTTTTAGTTTGCTCTATAATTTCTTTTACTCTGCCCGCAATCTGTGCCATTAATAAAGAATCTGCCCCTAATTCAAATAGATTATCATCTGGATATAATGCATCAACCTTTAAGACACTGATTAAAATCGAATAAATTTCTTTGTCTATTAAATTTTCTAATTCCCATCTTTTATGTTGAATCTTATCATCCCTTTTATCAATAAAGAGTTTCCGAATTGCCTGTCTATCGACTTTACCATTTGAAGTACATGGTATTTCATCAATAAATTGCAAAAAAAACGGTATCATATACTGAGGTAAGTATCGCTTCAATGCTTCCCGTACACTCTTTTCATCTTTTTTTTCATCTTCTTTTGGAACAATTACCGCAACCAACTTTGGTTCATTATTCCAATCTACTGTTGTTACACAACAGTTTTTCCCCGAGCAGCAATCCATAATTGCATTTTCTATTTCCCCGGTATCAATTCTATGCCCCGAAATTTTTATTTGGGAATCTTTGCGTCCTAAAAACTCAATCTCTCCGTTCCTTAAATATCTGCCGAAATCCCCGGTTTTATATATTCGTTTATTATTTAACCAAAAAAAGCTACTTTGTGTTTTAGAAACATCTCCCAAATACTCTTTTGCTAACCCTTTTCCTGTTATATATAGTTCTCCTTGTACCATATCTGGGCATGGTTTCATATTTGCATCCAGCACTTCAAAACCTTGGTTACTTAAAGGAACACCGTACGGTATGCTACTATTATATGATTCACCCATTTTGCACTCGTGATAAATAGACCATATGCTAGCTTCCGTAGCCCCTCCTAGTGAATATATTCGAACGTCTTTTAAGAATCTGCAAATTTTTTCTGGCAACTTTACTGGTATCCAATCACCTGACAACAATATTTTGTTAATTGACAATTTTTCTCCTTTATAGAATCGTTCAAGATAGTCTACAAACATTTCCATAAAGGCGGGCACAGAATTCCAAACTGTGATATTCCACTTCTCTACCAACATAAGCCAATAAGACGGATCTTTATATCTAACTTTTTCTGGTATTACTATTGTTCCACCTGTAGCTAACATTCCAAAAATATCATAAACAGAAAGATCAAAATGTAATTGTGAGAGCGCCAGAATACTGTCTTTATCTTTTACCTGAAATCTTTCATTTATATCTATAATCGTATTTACAACAGCTTGCTGCTCGATAACTACCCCTTTAGGTTCACCTGTGGATCCAGACGTAAAAATCACATATGCCACATCATCAAAGTTGTCATTAACAATCTCATCATAACTCTTTTTTAAAATGACACTGTCTTTGTCAATCCATTTATATTTTTCTCTATATTTATGAGTTTCTTCTTTTTCTCCAATTAAGCATTTGATTTTTGCTATCTCCAGTATTTTATCTGCACGAATTTCTGGTTGGTCATTGTCTATCGGAACAAATGCTGCTCCAATCAACAAAGTTCCCAAAACACTCGCAATCTGAAAAAAACTCTTATTCAATTTGATTCCAACATAGTCACCTGCTTTACAACTGCATTTCTGCAATTCATCTGCTATTCCATATGCAGTCCACAATAGTTCTTCATATGTATGTTCTCCACATTCATCCACGACTGCTGTTTTTTTCGGCATTTCTAAAGCACTCTTCAGAAATAGGTTCTGCAGAGTATCCATCTTTATCTCTTTAAAAGTACTATTTACATTCTTTCTTTGATCCATTTGCTTTTCAGGTAATTCTACATTTGCTTGTTGATTCCAAAATTCAACGGATTCCGAAATTTTTTTCAAATATGTTAAAAAGGTACAAAATATATCTTGAATAACTCCTTCTTCAAAAATACCGTTTCGGATATCCCAATTAATAAATAAACCTTCTTCATTATCCATAACTTGACAATCTAAGAAAGCCTGCGGCGTCTGACTGATTCCATTATTATTAACTTTCCCAACCATCCCATCGTTTTTTATCAATCCAATAGAACTTGTAAAAATAATAGGAAAGAAAAGCATCGGATTCTTTCTTCTCTTTCGCAAATCGCGAATCACTTCGATCCCAGAATATGAACTATGATCCAAATCTTCAAAAATTTGTTTATTTACATTTTTTACAAAATCAGCAAATATTATTTTCTCACTTAAATCAATTTCTAAAACATCTACACTAGTAAAGTCTCCAATAGTATTGTAAATACCCGTATATTTGTTATTTCTTATGAGTGTAGTTAGATTTAATGAAAATTTTTTGTTTACACTCCAGCGTTCAATACACAAAGCAAATATAGAAAGCACAGTCGCTGTAGGCGTCACACTATTTTGACTTGAAAAAAACTTTATTTTTTCCCAGTCTTCAGCCGATAATTTCCTTGCCATACGAATAAATTTATTACTTTTTTCAGCATTCGATCGCATCGGGAGAACTGGCGCTTCAGGAATTATATCCAGTCTATTTTTCCAATACTCTTTATCTCTACGATATCGACTACTGTTTTTCATTCCCATCTCATTAAGTACATAATTTCGAAATGAAATAGCACACTTTTCATCCCCGTTACCCTTATTGTAGTATATTGTCTCAAATTCTATTAATAATGTCCAAATACTTGCCCAGTCTGCAATCAAAAAATCAAACGATAAATGCAATGTAGTTTTTTCTTTGTCTTCGGTTACACCAATATCAAACATAGGCCACGTTTCAGTATTATAGTATTTATCAGACCATTTGCTGCGTATTTCTTCACATTTTGTAGATATATATATGGGATATTCTGCCACATCTCTTAATACTTCTTGAGTCCCATCTTCTAAAACAATAGCTCTCAACATATCATGCTTATCAATTAACTGATTCCAAATCTTTTGTACTTTTACAGAATCCAAGGCCGGATAATCCAGTTCTAAATATAGATGACTTGCCACATCCCCATACTCGAAAGAATTTTTTCGCCCTAACAAATAAGCCATTTGAATATCCGTCAGTGGAAATTTATCGAAACGCTCCCTTTCTTCTTCAAAATAACTTATAATTTCCTTTTTGTTATAAATCAAAATATTTTTTATATCATCATCTAATTTCCCATCCTTTTTTAAATAACGTATTTTCCCACCTTCAGTCCAAATACCAATTCCTTGTTCCCGCATATTTTGAATCAATTTACTTACTTCCACTATATTTATCCTCCAACTGGCAACTTAATACAAATACCTTTTGATTATACACGCACAGTTCAGAATCAATAGTTGGCAAACTTTTTTCGACAGCAAATCCAACTTTCTGAAACAGTTCGTGCCATTGATATAATTTTAAAAAAGTTTCATTTTTTTCGGCTCTTGCATCATCTGGCTCTTGCATCATAAAAGCTTGGGATATTAACATTTGAACAGATTCACCAATTGCTTCTACGATAATTACCTTTCCATCTTTTTTTAAAACTTTTTTGATGTTTTTTAAAGTAACTTCTATATTTTTTGCGTTATTCAGCACACCTACTGCAATTACTATATCTACGCTATCCTCCTTTATTTTATCGCTAACAAAATCATTATTAATATCTATTTTTAAATATTCAATAAACCGAATTCCTGAGAATAACTCTTTAGCACGATTTACAAAAAAATCTGAAATATCAGAAAAAAAATATTCTTCTACACTAAGAAATTTTATTTTTTCGATAATAGGCTTGGCTGTTGAAGCCGTTCCTCCTCCTAATTCCAACAGTCTACATCCTTCACGCAGTTCACATTCACTTTTAACATAATCCGAAATCATTTGATTATAATAACTTGAAATTGGTGTCTTTGAATACAAATCATCCGCTACATACATCTGACCTTCCGGAAACAATAGTAATGTAGGATTTAATTCCCCTTTCATGATATAGTTAAGTTTTAAAGCATTATTCTTAAAATATTCATATGTGGATATAGTTCCTAAATTTGCATTTTCCCAAACGTTTTTACCATCCACCCAAATTTTTTCAAGTTCTGAATAATGCATTTTTTTCTCAAAATAATATTCTTTTTCTTCATTTCTTATATAGCTATTAGAGTTAAGCACATGAAGCCAACGATGTATTATGGGAACAAAATCAGCTTTCACTCCTATTCGTTCTATCAGTTCATCACTCGTATATCCTTTATTTACTTCTTTGATATTCTGCTGCAAATAATAATACATTGTTTTTAGACACATATTATTAAATACTGCCATACCACCAAGCAAGGCACTGTTTTTTTCAAACAAAGAGGTACTTTCTCTCAAAAGTTTTTCTGACGGATAGTAACTATAAAAACTCCCCGAAACAATCTCAGGATATCCCAGTCCTTTCATTAAAAGTTGCCAAGCATGACTATTATTCAAAATCCTTTGTATATATTGAATAGTTGGTTCTGTCGGTTCCACTACAGTTTTTTCTATATCCTTTGCAATTGCACAAGGCCATTCATCCTTAAAAATCATTTTTTGTTTCTTCTCGCTACTATATAATATAAATGAATTCTGTTCATCCATATTTAAAGGTGAATGGAATTCTAATCGCCCTGGTATAATATTTTCATCCGGGAAATGAATTCTAGGATTCCAAATAACAGGACCATCAGGATCAAACAATGTCAATTGTCCACCTGCAAATCCAACACTAATCCGAAACAGCATATGTAAAAATCCATCTATATTTTCTTTTTCGATTTCATTATGTGCTCTGAAACTTATTGGAATATCTCCAATCTTTACAGTTTCCGTCTGAAAGGGCACATGACCGCATATACTTCCCACATTCTCCCATGGGCGAAGTGTCTGAAGCACTTCGCCCAAAATACTAATTACTGGATAGGAAACCTGAGTCGCTAAATCAACATTAATATATGCTATTTTTTCTGTCTTACTAACTATATGGACATTACGTATAAAATTTTGAACTGCAGGTAGGTTCAAATACAAGTTACCAACCCCAAAATACACTTTTTGATTTTGCGCAATCTTATAGCATTCCCCCAATTCTTTATAATGAACTGGCTGCTCCAACAGAACATTTATTCCTTTTCTCAATAATTGTTTTGCTATATTAGCGCCTTCGCCTCCTAGTGCCCCTGTTTTCACAGCAACACAAGCAACATCTACCCTTTCTTCTACTTCATCTAATGAAGTATATAGAGGAATATTATAATATCTTGCGCATTCATAACTCCTATCACTTCCTTTGGCTAATAAACCTACTATCTTTATTCCTTCCATTCGCTTTAGCGCTTCAAGATAAAATTGTCCAAACCGACTACCATAAACAATAATATTCTTCATATAGTTTTTACGCCCTCCTATTATATTTCGCCATCATCCTCCATATAATTGTTTGAGTCCATCTCCTGCTGAATTCGTGCTGCAAATTCTGAAATAGTTGGTGCTTCAAAAAGCCAACTAATTTTAGGCTCTATACCTAACTCTTCCTTTAAAGCGTTTACAAGTCTGATAGCTTTTAAAGAGTCTCCTCCGTTTTGGAAAAAATTTGAATCCTTATCCAAAATATCTTTTTCAAGTATAGTTTGCCACACTGAAGCAACACTTTTTTCAAAATTTGTCATATTTATATCTGCTTGTTTCTCATCTTTTTCATCAAAATCCGTTTGCTTTATAGAATTGAGTAATTTATTTCTATTTACTTTTCCATTGGCAGACAACGGAATTTTGACAACTTCATATATTCTCTTAGGAATCATATATTCTGGAACAATATTTTTTAGCCTCTCAATAATCTCTGCTTCACTTATAAAATTCACTTCTTCATGATTCCTTGCTATAAATATCGTTTCTCCAGTTCCACATTTCGCATTTTCGGCGGTTAATCTAAAACTCATAATGTTATCGAATCCAGCATTTTTCAACAACTCCTTCCACTTATCAACTGACAAAAGCGGCATACATGTACCCTTGCGAAGATCTTGTATCATTGAGAATCCTTTTTCTAATAACGCTACTGAATTTAGAATCAATCTATTAGGAATGGTATATTCCTTAAATAAAAGAATGCCACCAGATTTTAGCATTTCTTTGAAATTGGATAATGTCAATTCAATATCATAGCTTCTATGAAGTGTATTGTCTGCTACTATTATGTCCATTTTATGGCGAAGTTCTCCAATATAAAGATAAGGTTCCTTAAAATCATAAGTTATACTTTTCAGTCTGTTCACATCTCCAGCTATCTCTAATGCCTTATCTATATACTCGCTTGATTCATCCAAGTAATAGAATTCTCCACCATTTCCTAGCACATCCATATATCTTTTGGTATTACTTCTCATCCTACTCCCAATTTCCAAAACAGAAGAGTCAGTTCCCGTAATCTGTAAACTCATTTTATATAATGAAAACAACACATCTTTCATCGTTTTATCGAGTGGGCTAATTTCTTCCAAAACTACTGGTAATGCTTTAAATTCCCCCTTGCTTATTATTTCTACGTCAGCATATTTGTTGCGTAAAATGGTAATTGTTGCTGGTATATTCTCTTTCAATTCCTTATAAAGTTTTAATACCCTTTCCTTTTCTTGGCATTCTTGCATTTCCCTGTATAAATCATACTCGAATTCATCTCTTCGACAAATTGTAACGCCTAAATTTGTCTTAACCATCATTCCTTCATCTATTAAAATATCTATCCATTTCTTTACAAGATTTTGGAATTCAAGATTAACGTTGAGAAGTTCTGCAAATTCTCTTGATGTATATTCGCAGTTTTCCTTTACACCCATTTCTATAAATGTTTGAAATATTATCATTGCGGATATTTTTTCTAAGGATTTTCCATAAGAATTTATAAATATCTCTTCCTCATTCTTTACAACTTCTTTTTTTAGTTCATTTATTCCATTTTCCCAAAATATATCCTCATCAATTTTGACATATTTCATTTTATCGAAACAAATAAAGGCTATTAAGTATTTTTTGTTTATTACCTCTACTATTGACTCTTTGATTTGGGGAATACTATTCAACGCATTTTCAAGTTCTCCTAATTCAATACGATGTCCACCTATTTTCACCTGATTATCCAATCTCCCAAGAAATTCAATATTACCATCATTCCAATACCGTCCCATATCTCCGGTACAATACAGCCGTTCTCCAGTTCTATCTAAGACAACAAATTTTTCCTTTGTTTTTTCTTTATCGTTTAAATATCCCTGTGCAATGCCATCTCCGGCAATATAAAGTGTTCCCGGTACCCAGTCAGGGCAATCTTCCATATTCTGATCCAGAACATAATACTTCTGGTTTGCAAGCGGTTTCCCATACGGAATACTCTTCCAATCTTCCGGCACAACCTCTGGAATCTCGAAATGATTAGACCAGATGCTGCCTTCTGTTGCTCCTCCAAGAGCAACAATCTCAACATTCTGGAACAGATTACGGATTCTCCCCGGAAGTGAAACAGGAACCCAGTCACCACTCATCATTACTAACCGCAGCGATTGTGAAGTTACCTGCCTTTGATATTCCTCATATTCTGCCAGCATTTCTACAAAAGCTGGCACGCTGTTCCATACGGTAATATTCTCATGATTCAACCAGTGAATCCAATGCACTGGATCTTTTCCATATTCCGGATTCGGAAGAACCAATTTCCCACCTGCGCCTAAAATGCCAAAAACATCATAAACAGACAGGTCAAAATGAAGATTGGAGATTCCAAACGCCGTATCCTGTTCTGTAATCTGATAGCGTGCATTGATATCCAGTATCGTATTCACTGCATTATGGTGAGTAATCATTACTCCTTTCGGCATCCCGGTTGTTCCCGACGTATAGATCACATATGCAAGATCTTCCGGTTTATTTCCCTGTATTTTGATTTCAGTGCTGTTTTTCAGACCGGACACAGAAAGACAATTCCATTCCCGCAGCCATTCCGCATCCCCATCATCCGCCTGATTCTGCACAAGAATGATTCTTGTCCCGCTGTCACGGAGAATCTTTTCAACTCGTTCTCTTGGATTGTGGACATCTATCGGGAGATATGCGGCTCCGGCAAACAGGATTCCATACACAGCAACCACCTGCTGCCATCCTTTTTCCATAAATACAGCTACCGTCTCTTCTTTTTTTATTCCCATGCTCTGTAACTGCTCGGAAATATATAATGCTTCTTCTTTTATTTCCCGATATGTCATTCTCCTGCTGCACGTTACCAGCGCCTCCTTATCCGGAAATTTGTCTGCCGCCTCCAAGAATAATCCATCCAACGTTTTCTCTTCAAATTCAGCCGCCGTTTCATTCGCCTGACGCCGTTTTTCTGAAATTTCCGCTGTTACCAGACTTGCCGTTTTTTCCTGCATGATCTCCGGATGAACTGCTAGCGTATGAAGCAGGCCGGTATATGCCCGGAACATCTCATCCAGCATTCCCGGATAAAATAATTCGTCCACGGAATCCCAAAACAGGCATAAACAGCCATCCATTTCAACCACCTGATGATCCAGCCACACCTGCGGCGTCTGTGAAATGTTATAGTTCAGTTTTCCAAGCCACTTTCCTTCATGCCACTGCTCCACGCCAAGACCACTGGTAAACACTACCGGCATAATAGCGCCCCGCATATTTCCAGTCTTTTTCTTTAATTCGCGCTCCAGTTCAACCGCGCCATAAGCTGTATGCTCCAGATCTTCTGTAAGCTGCTTCTGAATTGCCTTTGTCCTTTCCGCAAAATTATTCCCTGCATTCTTTATCTCCAGCAATGTCAGTGTTGTAAAATCTCCAACCAGATTGTTCACTTCCGGATGCAATTGTTTCCGGTCAAACTGCGTCAGATTAAGTGTAAAATCCTTATTACTGCTCCACAAGCGGAGAGTCTCAGCATAAGCACTCATCAAAAGAACAGAAGGCGTTACCTCCAGTCTTCCCGCCGCGTCTTTTACAGACTGCCATTCTTTCTGTGACAGTTTTGCGCTCCGGCGACAGAAACGCTGCTCTGTAATCTGGCTTTCGTTCTTTGCAAGCGGCAGATCCGGTGCGTCCGCAAAAGTCTCCACCCGGTCTTCCCAATATTTTTTATCTTTCTCATAAGCAGAGGTAGACTTTATCTGCTCCAGTCCCAGCACGTAATCCCGGAAAGACAAAGTAATCGACATTTCCGCTTTTCCATTTCGATATACTTCTGCCCACTCATCTAAGAGATGGAACATACTCCAGCCGTCAAAGATAATATTGTCAAAACTGATATGGATTCTATGCTTCTGGTCCTCTATTTTAGTGATTCGCACATCAAACAGAGGCCATTCATCTGTCTGAATTACCTGATGAGACATCTCTGCCCGTTTTTCATCCAATGCCTTTTCTTTTTCTGTCACTTCCAATTGTCGGATATCCGTCACGTCAATATGATACTGGGGAGTATTCTCCAGTATGCGCTGCATACCATCCGGCTGGATAATAACACGCATCATCCCATGCCTCTGTATCAACAGATTCCATGCCGTCTCTGCGCACTCAGTATCAAGGCCGTCTGCATCCAGTTCAAAATAACAGTGTGTTGCAACATTTCCCAATTCATACAATCCGCTTCTGCCAAGCCAGTAAGCATACTGCACATCGGTTAATGGGAACGAATGATATGCTTCCTCCAGATTCGGTTTGATCTGCAGTGTATCTTCTTCTTTCTGTTCGGACTGTTCAATAGCTTTTGCCAGAGATTTTACGGTCAGATTTTCAAAAATCGTACTGATCGTTATTTTGCAGCCGAAGGTTTTCTGTACTTCCGAGATCAACCTTGTGGCAATCAGCGAGTCTCCCCCAAGGCTAAAATAATTATCTTCAATTCCGATATTTTCATATCCAAATAATTGTTTCCAGATATCTAAAAGCTTTTCTTCTGTTTCTGTCGTTGCCTTTGAAAATCGGATAACCGCAGTTTCTTCTTTAAAATCTTCCCGCAATTGCTTCCTGTTAATCTTCCCATTGGACAATGTTGGGAGCTGCTCCATGAAATGATAGTTCTGTGGAACCATATACTCCGGCAGTTTTTCTGATAGATATTCCCTTAGTGCTCCATTATGATAGGACAGGACAGACGCCTGCTGTCTGCTGCAGCATATACATCTTCCATATCTCTCTGTCACAGCACAGTCTTCGCCCAATCCTGCCTCTGATAAACATTCTCTCCACAGCAGGCAATCCGGGGTAACCAGCCCTGCTTCTTTTCTCTTGTCCCGAATATCCGCAAAACCATTTTCCAAAAAAGCCGCTGTAAGTTCCTGAAGGTATGTCCTTACCACAAGGTCAGTCATCAGCAATATTCCGTTTGGCTTCAGTAATTCCGCTACTTTCTTTACCGCATCCGCAGCATCAATATTTCTATGTAAAGCATTTACCGATATCACAACGTCATAACTATGCAAGGACATCTGCTGCTTATCCATGCCTTCTTCCAGATTCAGCATCTCAAACTCGACTCTCTCATATCCCGCAAGTTCTTTCTCTGCTTCCTGCAGAAAATATTTTGAAGAATCCGCATATGTATAAGCCACGCTTACATCTTCCAGTGCATTCAAAAACTGTCTTGTAATTGCAGTGTCCCTTGTACCAATTTCTATAATCTGGAGTGGCTCTTTCCTGCGTTCTTCTGCCAGAAGCCTTAATCCCCGCACCAGTCTTTCCACTGTTTCCTCGCAGCCCGGAATCCTCCGAAGCAGCATATTCGGAGCCAAAGCCGGCTCTTTCTGGTAGAATACGTCTAGCGGAACTTCCTTCCCGGTAACCATATGCTTCAGATACGGCTTCAGTTTCTTAAAATACGTTTCCGCATCTCCAGCTTTTTCCGGTACAGCCACTTCCTTCCCGGTACGCGATAGTCTGCCGTCCTCTTCTTTCAGGATTCCTTCCTTCTTTAAAATTTCCAACCATCTTGCCACAGTATTTTTCTGTATTTCCGTAATATTCCCTTTTTCAAAAATTTCCTTCTGCGAAAGAACTTCCTTCTCTGATACAAAAACGCCTAACTCTATGAGTGTCTCCAACATAAGCTGTACACATCTCTGGTCTGCATAGGCAAGGAAATTTTTGTATTCCGTCTTCCGTTCCTGCTGCATCTGCCAATTGCTGACATCATCCTTCAGTTCTTTCCAGCCTGCGCCAAAGATATCTGTGCCGTACAAATATGTTGTAACTTTAGAATCTTCCTGCAGCGGCGCTCCGATATAAGCAGCCAGTGTTTTATTGTTATGACCGTCACTGACTGTATCAACAACTGCATGAGCCACACCCGGAAACTCCTGAATCGTATGTTCAATTTCTCCCAATTCAATCCTGTGTCCGCGAATCTTTACCTGATGGTCTTTTCTTCCCAAAAATTCAATTGTCCCATCGTTCCAGATTCTTCCGAGATCGCCGGTCCGATACCATCTTCCATACTGATCTTTGACAAATTTCTGCTCCGTAAGCGCAGAATCTCCCCTATATCCTTTTGCCACGCCAAAACCGCCGATCCAGAGTTCGCCTTCTGCCCAGTAAGGGCAATCCCTTCCATACTCATCCACAACACGATATGCCTGATACCTAAGTGGCCTTCCATAAGGAATAGATTTCCAGTTTTCCGGCATTGGCAGGGTAACATTCTGATAATTAGACCAGATGCTTGCTTCCGTGGCTCCTCCCATAGCGACAAACTGGCAATCCTCTGTCCATGCCACAACCCTCTCCGGGAGGTCCATCCCAATCCAGTCTCCGGAAAGCATAACCGCCCTAATCGGCAGTTTCTGTTTCATGGATTCCGCCCGTATCAAAAGCATTTCCAGAAGCACCGGCACTGAATTCCAAACGGTAATCTGGTATTTCAACACCTGTTCCAGCCAGTAATCTGCATTCCTTCTTTCCTGCTCCGGAAGCAATACCAATGTTCCTCCTGCGCCTAAAATTCCAAAAACATCATATACCGACAAGTCAAAATCCATAGCCGAAACAGCCAACGCCCGATCCGCACTTGTCACATGGTATTTTTCATTAATATCCTGAACCGTATTCCATGCGCTTTCATGTGCAATCTCTACGCCCTTTGGAACACCTGTAGAGCCTGACGTCATGATGATATAGGCACTGTCCTTCGGCGACACCTCCGGCAGTTTCACATTTTCCTGTCCCTCTTCCATACCTTCCATCACAAGGATTTCCGTATCTTCCGGCCAATCCAGTTTTTCGGATAATTCCCGATTCGTGACCACATAGCGGACTTCCGTTTTCTCATGAATTAACGCTCTCCGGTCTTTAGGCTGGCTCAAGCTGACCGGAAGGTATGAATTTCCGGAAAGCAAAATTCCTAATGCCGCCTCAATCTGTTCTATCCCTCGCGGCAGGGTAAGTGCAATCGGGACGCCCTTAATATCCTTTTCTGAAATTCCTGCCGCCACTGCTGTTGACCGTGTTTTTAATTCCCCATAGGATACCGACCTTCCGCTTCCCGCATCAATAAGCGCAATATCTTCCGGGCAAACTTCCGCATGGTTCATAACAGCCCAATGCAGGCATTCCGAACGCTCCGGCACTCCTGTATGCGCTGTATCTTCAACTTCTCTTTTTCTTTTTTCCGGAAACACATCAAATCTCTGATTCCAGTCCTTCTTTCCCAATTCATGCAGAAGAATCTCAAAACTCTCCAACATATCCGGGATCATATTCTCCGGGAATAACTCATCCACGCTGTCCCATGTAAGCTGTACGCCATTTTCATCTTCATAACTCTGAAAATCATTCCACACCTGCGGCGTCTGGGAAATCATATAGGAAAACTGCCCCAGTTCTTTCCGGAACGTATCATTTACCAACGGCGTTCCCAGATTGCAGGCAAAAACAACCGGAGCCACTGCCGATGCGTCCCCACACATCTGCGCAATGTCTCTCTGTACTTGCACGCCGGAATATGCCGTATACTTCATATCCTCATGAAGCTGCTTCTGAATCCTGTCCAACAATTCCGCAAAAGTCGGATTTTCTTCGCAGTTAATCTCCAGCAATAACAGAGTAGTAAAATCTGCTATTACTTCCTCTAACCCCTGCTGCTCTGTTTTCCGGTTAAAAAACGGAATGTTAATAAGGAAACAATGATTCCTGCTCCATCGTTCCAGAACCACCGCATATGCAGTAAGAAGAACCATTGCCGGAGTTGTCTGGTATTTTTTTGCCCGCATTTGCAAATGATCCCATTCTTCCTTTTCGATTCTCACAATCCTGCGGTTGAACACCATTTTTTCCACTTCTTGCGGACGTTTTGCCAATGGAAGGTCAGGGCCTTTTGGCAAATGCTCTAAACGATTCTTCCAGTATTTTTCTGCGTTTTTCCGTTCCTCCCCTTCTTCCTGTTTCTGCCGTTCCAGATAGGAAGCAAAATTCCACCCTTTTGATTCTTTCGGCAGGTTTTCCCCTCGGTAAGCAGATGCCAAATCCCTCAATAATATCTGCAGACTCTGTACATCAGCAACCAGAAGCGCCATGTCCACATGAAGGCGTGCCTTATTTTCAGGAAAAAGCGTAAGCTCTATTCCTGCTACTTCGCCTTCCTCAATCTTTAACTTCCGATGGGATAAACGTTCTCTGACAGATACTGCCATTGCCTCTGCTTCCTCAGATGACATCCGGGAAAAATCATGAACCTTTATTTTTTCACAATACGGCTTATCCAGGATTTTCTGTGTTCCATCATCCAAAAAGCAGGCGCGCAGCATAGGATGATGACACTGCAGTACATTCCATGCTTTTTCCAGACGCTCCGGTTCTATGTTTTCCCCATCAAACTCCAAATATGCGTGACAGTCTATCCCTCCAAGATACTGTTCTTCATCCCTGCCAACCCAATATGCATACTGTACGTCTGTTAAAGGAAACGGCTGTTTCATATCCTTTTCCGGCGTTATCTTAGATTCTTGCGCCCGTTTTTTGCCTGCTTTTTTCTTCATGCTGCCCTGGATTAACGCCCACCAGCCTTCAAAGGTGGGATTTTCCATCAATGAACCGAAAGAAACCTTAACCCCCTGTTTTCTCCACTGGTTTACCAGACGCATGATCGTCAGGGATGAAAGCCCAAGCTCCAACAGATTTTCGGAATCTCCAAAATCTCTGGCTACCGGCAGTTTTTGTTTGATCTGTTCCTTTATCTCTATATATTCCATGCTACTGTCTCCTTCTACTTTTCCTGAGCCATCCGTTCTAATGCTTTCTTATCTATTTTCCCTACGCTGGTCAGCGGCCATGTTTCAACCCGTTCTATCTGATCTGGCATTTTATACGCCGCAACGCCTATTTCCCGCAGAAACCTGTGGATTTCCTGTAAATCGATCCCGGCTTCATCATCGGTTACAAGGAATGCGCATATCCGATTTCCAAGGGTTTCATCCGGAACGCCGACAACGGCTGCCTCTTTGATCTCCAGATGCCTGCAAAGGTAAGCTTCAATCTCTGAAGGCATGATCTTTTCTCCGGCGCGGTTAATCTGCTCTTTGATCCTCCCACCCAAACGCAGTCTTCCGTCTTTCGTCCACATAGCCTTATCGCCCGTCCGATAAAATCCGTCCGGCGTAAAGCTCTTTTTATTCGCTTCCTCCGCCATATAATAACCATCAATCGTATACGGGCCTCTGGATAATAATTCCCCAAAAACTCCTTCCGGTACGGTCTTATCCTCTTCATCCACAATCTTCACTTCATCCGCAGGAGACACCGGAGTTCCCTGGCATCTTGTGATCAGGGAATCTTCATCTTCCGGACTGGTAAAGGACAGCAGCCCCTCCGCCGTACCAAATACCTGCATCAGTTTGCAAGGCCATTCTTCAATGATCTTATCTGCAAGGGAATCTTCCAGCATTGCGCCGCCCACCTGCAAAATTCGCAGGCTGGATATGTCATAATCTTCATCCCATTCCAACATTTCCATGCACACAGTAACCATAGCAGGAACCAATGCGGTAATCGTAACGCCTTCCTCTGTAATTGCGTCAAGAATATCGTCCGGGCTGGTCGCAGACGCAAGCACAACTTTTCCTCCCACATCCAGCGTACCTAAAAGCCCCGGGCAGCATAACGGAAAATTATGGGCTACCGGAAGAGACGTCAGATAAACGTCGCTGATATCCAGGCGGCATCTTTTCGCGGACATACGGGCATTATACATATAATCCGTATGGGTGCGCGGAATCAGTTTCGGAACCCCTGTCGTCCCGCCGGACAGCAAAAGAACCGCCGTTTCATACCCATCCACAGCCGGAAATGCTCTATTTTCTCCACACGTTTCCGCAATCATTCCACTGATATCCCCGGATTCGCTATCTACAAATATATGCCGGATATATGAATATTTCTTTTTCATCGCATTTGCCATCGGCACATATGAAAATCCCAGATATTTCTCCGCCACAATATAAGCGGCCGGCTTTGCCAGTTCAATAATTCCTTCCAGTTCCGCCTCCCTGTGGGCCGGCAGCATCATGATCGGCACCGCCCCGATCTTGGAAAGTGCAAAAAACACGACCACAAAAGAAATCCTGTTCGGAAGCTGTACAAGCACTTTGTCTCCCTTTAAAATCCCTTTACGCAGAAAAGCTGCCGCAAGACAATCTGCTTTTTGCTTTAATTCCATATAACTGATCTCCTCTTCGCTGTCCGTGACCGCAGTTCTTTCTCCATATTTTTCCGCCCACTTATCAAGCTGTTCTCCAAAACTACATCTCTCCCAACCTTCCAGATACTCATATTTGCTCATATCTTTCTTATAACCCATTTGATTTATCTCCTTTCTTATGCACCGCCACATACGCAGCATATCCTTTGATCCTGACCGGATACAGGAACCAGCCCTGATCATTCCTGCCTTTTTCTATAATTTCCCCGTTTCTGACAGAGAAGAAATCCATTCCTCTTCCTAATCCAATACCGAGCGCTTTTACATACGCTTCTTTGGCCGCCCAGTACTGGAAAAACAAAGCCGATCCTTCCTTTATTACATCTTCCGCTTCTTCTTCCGTATAAAAATTCCCGGCTATCTCCCAGTAATCCGGACATCCCGCCATTTCCTGCACATCCACTCCGATGTCCATTCCAACAGCGAATCCCGCCAGTATGAATTCTCCCGAATGCGAAATATTAAAATCTACGGTCTGCTTTCCTGCAATCTTTTTATGATAAGGCTTGCCCCGTTCACTGACAGAAAAATCAATCGTTTCCACATCTAAATATCTTTTCAAGAGAAGCCGCACGACAACCTTCCCGGCTATATAACGCATCCTGTCTTCCGAAAAGCGGAATCTTCCGACCTGCTCCGATTCCTGCCCACTCAGGATATACTCATGGTTCACCCAGAAATCTGTCATTTCCGGCCAGCAGATGCACCATATATGTATCTCATTTTCACGGATACAAAGTTTGCCTGCCGCCAGAAATTCCTTCGCTCCATACCGTTTAATCTCCATCTTTTATTCCCGGCAGGCGCCTTATAACTTCACTTATTACTTCGTCTTCGTAATCCCGCAAATAAAAATGTCCTCCCGGAAATATCCGGTAGCTAAAATCATTATCCGTATACTTTCCCCATTCGCAGATTGCGCTCTCATCCGCTTCGCCATCCTTTTCTCCGCCAAATGCAGCGATAGGCGCATGCAGTACTATTCCCGTCTTGTCATAATATGTTTCATCCATGGTAAAATCTGCCCGTAGCATAGGCAGAAAGAAATCCAATAATTCCTGATTCTCCAGTATCTCTTTTGGCGTCCCCTCAAATCTTCCCAGTTCCCTCTTAAACTCTTCATCCGGAAGATGATAGATCGGCTTCGGCTCCGGAATACTGGGAATCCGGCTACCGGAAATAAACAGACAGCTCGCTGTATATCCGACCGCTTCCAATCTCTTTTCCAGCTCATAGGCAATCTTACCGCCCATACTGTGCCCCCATAAGGCATACGGTCCATCCACAACCTCTCTTACTGCCTCTTCCAGATCATCTAACATAACCGGCATATCTATATACGGCTTCTCCATGATCCGTTCTTCCCTTCCCGGAAGCTGAACCAGACATACCGTTACTTTTCCCTGCATCTTTTTCGCCCACTGGTTATAAGCAGAAGCGCCGCCCCCCGCAAACGGCAGACAAAACAAAGTTATTTTCTCTTTGTTAATATTTTCTGTATTTTTTATCAACTTCAAATTCACTTTTATGTTCCTCTTGCATCATGTTCTTTTTTATTCTGTTTATTATCATTTTGTGATATGCTTTTCCCAAGCATTTCTTATTCCTATCCAAGATTAGTTAGCTCTAACTCTTTGTCAAAAAAAATTTTTGATCCATCCCAATATTAAACCGGACGCCAAAACAATATGTGCTACCATAATCCCGTTTACGACCAGGAAATATCCGGTTACAGAAAAAACACCTGCTATCGCGCATTCAATAATTAAAATTGCCCTCGCGCGCATACCATAAACTTTCTTTTCTTTCTCATCCAGTTTCTTACTGCTGGCATCCACCGGTGCCATAACAAATATGACTCCAACTGCAGCAAGCCATATGATCCGTATTTGCCACATCACAGCCGAACCAGACGCCAGATACTGACCGCACAGAAGGACAAGGATACTAGAAACAACCATGCAGCTCCCTGCTTTTTCTAAATGAATCCCTCCGGCATACTGCCTTAGAACAGTAAAGGGCAATAAAAAGACTAGCATCTCCAGCCAATTCCCCGTTACAATGCCAAGTATGACAATGATAAGGTATATCGCCACCCTGCCCAGCAGTACGCCGTAAGCATATTCATACAGCCTGCGGTCTTTCTCTTCAAGAATCCCGTTCCTGTTTTGCACTTCAAAAAGCCAGCCGGTAGTTTTTTTCCACACTAGAATTTCCTCATTTTCTTAACTTCTTCCGGCTCTTCTTCCTGATAGTACAGCCAGTTGCACGCCAGATTTGCCGTATATGCCGTCAGGCAGAGTGCAAGACAGTTTACAACTCCAAGTACTTTGATACCCAAGCTTTTTCTGATTGTTTTTTTCATAGTTACATGCCTCCATTTTTTTCCGATAGTTTACACAAAAATCGCCCTTTTTTCAATTACCGTGGCAAAAACGGTAACTTTTTGGGCGATTTTTGCACATCTTTATTTTATTGTAAAGATCAGCTTAACAGAGAACTCCTGTTCTCCGACCTCCACTCTCATAATTCCAGCATACTTTTTAACCAGTTTTCCAACCGTATGCAGTCCGATCCCGTGACTGTCTGCATCTCTTTTGGTGCTTATGTACCGGTCCTTGTCCTTTAACAGTGGAACAACATACCCGTTGCAAAATTCCATAACAAGGAAATGTTCCTCATTTCCCATATACATCCTGCATTCCACATATCGGCCATCTTTTGTCTTTTCTGCCGCTTCCAGTGCGTTATCCAAAAGATTACCTACGATTGAGATCATATCCAGTTCTTCCAGAAAGTCCAGCCTGAGATTATTACCCAGGGTAATCTTATAGGAAATATTCTTAGATTCCGCAAGGAATTTCCTTTCGCACAGGATGCTGTTCAAGATCGGGTGTTCGCAATACACACCTTTTTGAAGGCTCTGAATCCGGACACCTAAATGTTCCATAATCTCCTTAACCTCTTGATTTTCTCCTTCTTCCATCAAACCGGCTACTGTACAAATAAATTTATTTATATCGTGTAAGAATGCCCTGTTATCCTCATTGACCTTATTCATATACTGTAAATTAGCAATCTCCGCCCTGCTTTTCTGGTAAAGCCGGTCCATCTTCTTCACTTCTTCTGATTTCTCTACAAACCGGTCAAACACTGAGAAAATGAAGATATTCGTCAATAGCAGCAGCGAAGCTCCTACCGGAACCATAACCCTGTTCATTCCTTCAAAAGAAATATTTGAATAAAACACACATCCTAATATAATGATCGTAGCGGTTGGCAGCATGAGCAGCACAGTAAAAGTTTTATTCTCAATCGTCAGATAATTCCTTTTTCTCGTTACCTGATTAATGCATTTAATAAACAGAAATGTCATGGTACTCATCAGTAGTAGCGCTAATGTTTTTTCTATTTCCGTCCCAAAACCCTCAGATGCACCAGTCACGCCATACGCATTCGTAAGCGTTGCAAAGAGAAATTCAGGAATAATTGCCAGCACATAATAGCAGCATACTATAACCAGCTTCTTCCATATATTTCCCCGGAACACAACCATTGACACAATCATATACGTTACCGGAATCATTACCATATTAAATATTGAGGATTCCAAGTGGTTGATTCCGAGCATTATCAGCGCTACGACAAAATATATGAGAAATTTTCCCCAAAAGTTTTCTCTTCTGTATGGAAGCATGTTCTTTTCCAGATCTTCCAACAGATACATTTGAAGAAGGCAGATCAAAAAATCTCTTACTATCATACCATGCCGTTCCTTTCCCCAAGAAACATGATCAGAGCGTCAGCAAACTGACCTTTTCTCGACCTTGAAACATTCAATTGGATTCCCATCTGTAGCAGCGCCACATTCTTTTCCAATCCTTCCACTTTCGCCAGATTTACAATATAACTGTTATGTGCATACTCAAATCCCCTTCCGGCCAGACGTTCATATAAATCGCCTAAAGATTCCTTACAATGCATCTCATCTATCTCCCCCTGCCTAGCAACGTATATAGAGCAACCCCTTTTCGCCAGACAGATATATAAAATGTCTTCCGTATAGATACGAATTACTCTTCCCGCTGATGTAACCGTCACGGAAGAATCTCCACAGTGCAATTTTACTTTTGATAAAATTGCAGGGATTTCCCTTTTTAGACTTCTGTCATGCAAGTCTTTCATAATATACCGGAACGGCTGCCCAATATTGATGCTGTCTGAAGTCGGTTCAAAGTATCCGGAGCAGAACACCAATATCGCTGCCCTATTGTATTCCCTCAGCTTCAGTACCGATTTATTCCCATCCAATCCGGGCATACGCATATCCATAAAGACCAAATCATGCAAAATATCAGCATTTTTCAGTAGTTCCTTTCCTGACTCGTATTCATAAAACCGTATCTCGCTCTTAGGAAGAATCCCTTCCGTTTCTATAACCTTCTCTATTTTCTCCCTGTAATTTTTATCATCATCGCAAATTGCTATTTTATACATCTATGTCCTCCTAAGTTAGTTTCCCCTAACCATTTTTCATAAAAAATCCATCCTGCAGAATCTGAATCCTATGAGCATTTACTCTTCCTATAGTTCGGGTTCCAAATCTGCAAAGATGGGATCAGCAAAAAATTCCTGTATTGTGACATCCAATCCATCGCATATCTTTTTTATTGTAACTACGCCAGCATTCTTACTCTGACCATACAAAATATTCTTTAATGTTGAAGGAGGAACGCCAGAACATACCGCCGCCTCATTCACTGTGATATCTTTCTGATTAATCAGATCGTTTAAACGATATATGACCGCTGTTTTTATATCCACGGTATCGACCACCTTTTTTTCTTCTATTTTATATAAATCGGCTTTAAAAGGTCGCCCATATATAGTCTTTTTGATCTATGTACGATATTTTTTTAACAGTTTTTCTTATTCTAGCAGAAATCCGCTAAATTTCTATATTTTATTAGATACATGAAACCCTGTGAGAACATTTCTGATCCTACGCAGGGTTTTCCACTTTGTTATAAAATTTTTATATTTTGCAGTATGCTGGATCGGAGTTATCATTCAACTTTCCTTCTGCTGCCGATTGTAAAAACATATTTTTACGAATAAATATTCAGCAGTTCTTCCGGAGAAAGCAGTGTAATCCAAAAGGAAAGAAAATCCTTTTTATTCCTTGTCACACTCGCATCACACTGATTCGCCTTCGTACAAGTTGCAAGCAGGCAGTCTTCAAAATCAGATACTCTCTGCAAATAAGCAGGCAGCACATCTTCGTTCGTCACTGTCAGCACTTTTGCTATGTCCAAAACGGAGCCAAGTGCCTTTCTATAAATTTATACCGTTCTTACATCCCGATCAGCTCCTCTCTCCAGCTCATCTTTTCCCTGCTTTTCTTGGATTTTTCTCTTATTGATTTCCAGTCGTTCATGAATAGATGGCTTCTTTGCCTTCGTAGTTGCTTTATTCTTTTCTGTTTGCATACTCGAAACTACCTTTTTCACAGCTTTGTCATTATCCCCTTTTGTCACATTCGCTGCTCTTGACGCTTCTACTCTGCTGTCCTGCTTTTCTGCAACCTGCCGTTCCTGCTTTTCCTGCACACTTTTTTCTTCCAGACTGCAAAAGCTCTGCAAATATGGCAGCACATGGTTCTGCATATCGGTCAGATCTTCCATACACTTCTGAAACTCTTCATTTCCCTTGTTTTTCAGATAACCAATCCAGCTTTCATCCGTAAGTTTCAGTTCATTTTGGAGTTTCAGCTGACTTAAAATACCGCCATTTCCTGTTCCAATATCTATTTTCCCTTTGAAATGTTGCAGCATTTTATCGCCTTTTTCCGCATAATATATAGTAAAAAACATCTGGGCTGTTACCATCGGCTCATCCGTCCTCGGATTACGGTCTGCGTACCATTCCTTATCCTTCTGTGCAGTACGGGAATCCAGATCTGAGAGCTTCTGACAGCGTGGTTCCATCAGCTCTCGCTTTTCACAGTAATTCACATACACCATCGGCTCTGTTTCTTTGGATATATCTGGTTCGTAGGATTTCAGCCGTTCCAGCAAAACACCTGCCCACACGGACTGCTCACAGTCTTCTTCAATCACATCCTTCAGAAAGGAAATATAAGAACCAACATTTCCACTTTGCAGATCCAGCATGACTTCCTGTATGGTATCCTGCCCTGGCTCTACATGGTCCCGATAGTCATACGGATCGAAGTCTTCCGCAATCTCATCCAATGCTGCTGCCAGTTCTTCTGTTGTCATTTTTTTCGGATACATTGCCTCACGCACATCCTGAATCGGGATATATTTATAATCAGGCAATGCTTTATGAATCTTCTCCAAACCTTCACGCACCACCGGCTGATCTTTTAAAAACCGCACATTATCCAAGAAGTCGCCGTGTATCGTTGTTCCCATTACAATCAACAGTTCTGTTTCATCAAACAAGCTATCCTCCGGATCACGATAAATAATCCCCATTCCACTGCCTTTATAAGCGTTTTCCGGATCTTCTCTGTACTTCTCATAGATTGCTGCGATTTCTTTCACATCTGTACTTTTCTCATAAGCTCCCATATCATGAATTTCATCACATTCTGCAGCATAATATTCCAGATAAGCTTCTTTCTTAGGCGGCATATTATTGAGTACATTATCAATCATGTTATAATTGGCCTCTTCCAGTTCCTCCACCTTTGCCAATGGCTTATATTCGCCCTGGCTTTTCTGAATCTCTGCCATTACAGCTTCATCCATTTCTTCTACTTTTTCCATCAACTGATCATAATCCCCACGGATGCGTTCTCCCGTCCAGCCTTCGTCTTCCAAAAGTTCCTCCGCCGCTTCTTCAATAGAAATTTCATCATTCTCATAAATGCCACCATCCATCAAGCGGAAATCTTCATCGTAAAAGGAATAATCATATCCTTCTTCTGTTCTCTGAATAGCAAAATATCGTTCTCCTACCTCATATGCCAGTTCACTAAGAACCTGTTCTTCCAGATTCAGGAAAGAATCCAGCTGTTCAAAACTGATACTGTCTACAAAATGAGCAGTTACCTTTTTCCCGTCATTCAGAACTATGATATCACTGACAGACAGGGAATGCCCACGGAAGTCTTCCGGTCTGTCAATGTTGAACTTTTCAAAAATATCATCCAGTGACATATTTCCTGATAATTCACCAACATAGACCAGCTTATAATCTTCTTTTTTTATCTGCATACCATGACTTTCAATAAAACTCATATTCATAAATGCATAGTTTTCTCCCGGTAAATCATCCCGGATCTGATAAATTCCAAATGTCCTTCTTGTTCCTAACAACAGGTTTGCTTCTTTCAAAGACTGAATCTGTGGATATTTCTGCATTTCCCATTCCAGATTGCGGAAACGCTCCAGTTCTATCATAGACATCTGATAATGTTCCGGTCCTCGTTCAATTTCCATGCGTTCTGTGACATACATCGGTGATGAAAAATTAGTGATCAGATAGATATCTGCTCCGGCATCGTATAATTTCAGTGCTTCTTCCTGCTCAATGACACTCATAGGCTCCTGAAATGCTCCTAAATTTTCTTCTGCATAATCCAGGTTGTTATCCTTAATCCGTTCCCACATCTGCGATTCCATTCCAAACAAACCGTCGTGTGCCTGTATCATTTCTTTACTCGCATATTCACCTTTAATGCCATCACTGCCAAGGCAATAAATCTTAGAACCCATTCTGTGATAATCCAAGGCTGCTTCTTTTCTAAGTGGTACCATATCTTCTTCCATATATCCATAGTCACGTAATTCCAGCTTACCTATGGTTGGATCTGGCAGTTCCTGAATATCCATTCTTACGTCATCCAGCAAATCCTCTACACCTTCTTGATCCGCCTGGCTAAATGCATCTGCCAGATTTCTTACCAAAGTCCTAACTTTCTCTTCCTCGCCGATCAGATTCGCATATTCAAAAATCTGTTCTTTTACATCTGTTGGAAATTCTATATCTCTACGCTCTGCCTGAACGATCCGTTCCTGCGTATATTCCTGCATTTTCTGTGTTTCTCTACCTGTTATCCTATTTCTTGCCATATAAGTTCCTCCTGTATTCTGAAAAATGGCATAACCCACAGAACATTCTTTCTGCCAGATTATGCCATCTTTCCTGTTTACTTATTCCAGACCGAAGTCCCGTTTTCTGTTATCCTTGCCAGTTTCACTTTCCCGCTGACTCTTTTCTTTATAAATCTGCAGTTTTTCATGGATAGAACCACGTGCCGGTCTTTCTTCTTTCTCATCTGATTCAGACACCTCTGCTTCTGCATCTTCCCGTTCATCCATATTGAGCAATGCATTTAATTCTGACAGTCGCTCCAGTTTCTGGTTCAACTCCTCTTCTTTTGGAAATGGCTTTCCAACCTCTTCCTTTGCATTTGCAAGCTGTTCATATACTGTTTCCAGTCTTTGTTGTGCTTCTGAAAGCTTCTCTGGATAACTGTCCAACAGATTGTTGATACGAGTAATATTTCCAAGTGCATCTGCTCCAAGATGAACTTTCGAGGCAGACTCATGTTTGACAGATAGAATAAATTCTTTACTCCATCCATCAAACTGAATCCTCATATTGAATCCCTGATAGTTTCCGATATCCATCGCAGCATCTACAGCTTTAATATCTTTACATACCGCCAGAAGTGCTGCTCCTGCCTCTTTCTTTTCTGTGAACTCTTTGCCACCAATCTCCATAGTAAACTGCTCTGGATCTGTGATTTTATGCTCTGAGTAATGAGCGATGTCTGCCTTGTAGCTGTCAATGATTTCTGTCAGTTTTGCAATCTGTTGTGGAAAATTTCTTGCAATATCATCTTCCAGGCGGTACTGGTTATTCATGTGGTTGGCTTTTAAAAGTTTTAATTTTGCCACATCAACATCCAATGCCATCTTCTCTTTTACTGCTGGATTTCCGGTTGCAAGAGCTTTGACCTCTGCATAGGAAAGTGCCGCTTCGTCCACATCTTCACAGCTTCGCACAGGTGCTTTGCTGGTCATAATCTGAGAAATGAATTTCTGCTTATTCTCGATCAGCTGCCACATGTAGCTGTCGAATGTGGATTCTGTTACATATCGGAAGATATGAACCTTTTTATTATGATTTCCCTGGCGGATAATACGCCCTTCCCTCTGTTCCAAGTCAGATGGTTTCCAGCCAATATCCAGATGGTGCAACGCAATCAGACGATCCTGCACGTTGGTCCCGGCACCCATCTTTGCTGTCGAACCAATCAAAAAACGAACCTGCCCGGATTTCACTTTTCCAAACAACTCCGTCTTCTTTGCTTCTGTATTTGCATCATGAATAAAAGCAATCTCTTTTTCCGGTACACCTTTTTCCATCAATTTCTGCTTCAAGTCATCATAAACATTGAAGCTGCCATCGCCTTTCGGGGTACTCAAGTCACAGAAAATCAATTGTGCAGATTTCTGTGCTGCCGTGTCTTTCCAGATCTCATAACTTTTCTCTGCACAGACTGATATTTTGCTTTCTGGATTATCTGGCAATAATTCGTTCACCAAACGCTGATCCAATGCCAATTTTCTTCCATCATTGGTAATTTTCAGCATATTATCAACCGAAGCATCTACCCCTCCGTTTCTGACAACTTCTGCACGTTCCCCCAGACTTTCTACGATTTCTTTCTGCTGTTCCGTTGGTTTCAGCACCACTGTTTCATATTCTGCTTCCGGCACAGGAAGTTTTAACTGATCGGAAGTCTTGATATCTGCAATCTCCTTAAACATATTCATCAGTTCCGGAATATTATAAAATCTTGCAAATCTTGACTTTGCACGGTAGCCTGTTCCTTCTGGTGCAAGCTCAATGCTCGTGACTACCTCGCCAAAGGTGGAGGCCCAGGAATCAAACAGTCCAAGTCCCATATTTTGTAATTTGCTGTTCTGTAGATACCGCTGCATAACATATAATTCCGTCATACTATTGCTGATTGGTGTGCCCGTAGCAAAGGTAATGCCTTTTCCTCCGGTAATCTCATCCAGATACTGACATTTATTAAACATATCCGCCGACTTCTGTGCTTCATTCTGTGCAATCCCGGCTACATTTCTCATTTTTGTATAAAGAAATGCGTTTTTATAACTGTGTGCTTCATCTACATATAAATGATCCACTCCCAGTTCTTCAAACGTAACTACCTGATCTTTTTTCTCTTTCTGATTCAGTTTCTCCAGCCTTGTCTGCAATGTTTTTCTTGTCTTTTCAATCTGTTTGACGGTATAACGTCCACCATCCTGTTCATATCTTGCACTCTGGATTGCCATTTCCAGATCATCAATCTGCCTCTGAAGCATGGCTTCTTGTTTCTCATCAGAGATTGGAATACGCTCAAACTGAGAATGACCGATAATAATAGCATCATAGTTTCCCATAGCGATCCGGGCACAGAACTTTTTCCGGTTTGCCGGTTCAAAATCTTTTTTGGTTGCTACCAGAATGTTCGCCCCTGGATACAGCTGTAGGAACTCCGCTCCCCACTGCTCTGTCAGATGGTTCGGAACTACAAAAAGATTTTTCTGAGATAATCCCAGACGTTTGCTCTCCATTGCCGCCGCTACCATTTCGTAGGTCTTCCCAGCACCTACCACATGAGCAAGAAGCACATTATCACCATATAGCTGATGTGCGACTGCATTTTTCTGATGCGGTCGAAGTTCTATTTCCGGATTCATCCCTGGGAAAGTCAGATGACTTCCATCGTATTCACGGGGACGGATACTATTGAAACGTTCATTGTACACGCTTACCAGTCTTTCTCTCCTCTGCTGATCCTTAAAAATCCAATCTTGGAATGCAGCCTTTAAGGCATCCTGCTTTTGTGATGCCAACATAGTTTCTTTTTTATTCAAAACTCGCACTTCATCCCCATTGTCATTTACAACTTTATCATAGATTCTAACATCTTTTAGATTCAAGGTATCTTCCAGAATCCGGTAGGCATTTGCTCTCTCCGTTCCATACGTTGCATAGGCAAACGCATTTCTTGGACTGTCGGCGTTCTTTCCTGTAATCCTCCACTCACCATTTACCTCAGAGAATTTTACCTGTATTTCCTTCTGTGCAAGATACCTCGGTGTATGAAGCAGTTCCACCATAAAATCCTGATAATCCGAAGGTTCAATCCAGGTGGCTCCAATACGCACTTCAATCTCCGACGCTTCCAGATCTCTTGGCTGAACTGCCTCCAATGCACGCACATTCGGTGTGAATTCCGGATGATTCTCTGCAAAAGTTCTCGCTGTATTTAATTTGTCTCTGACGTTTCCAGATAGATATTCATCTCCGCTTTCCCACTGGTCTGTCAGTGGATTTTTGAAGATAACTCCAACCAGCTCTTCTGTGATTTTCTCTTCGGTCTTTCCGGTCAACTGTGCCATATATGTGAGATCTACTTGAGCCTTTTCATTTAGGGACAGAGCAAGTGCTTCTGTGGCTGTCTCCACACTTGTCACAGCGACCGCCTTTTTAATGGTTCGTTTGGTGAACATGTCCGCTTTCCGCTTCAATGTTCCATCTTCATTCAAGTCTTCCAGGGAACACAGCAGACAATAAGAAGAGTCATCAGAAAATGCACGTTTGTTAGCATTACTTCCAATAACTCCATACTTTGCTGTGTAGGTATCATACACCTGATTCAGTTTTTCCTGCTGTTTCTGGATTTCTTCGTCTGTGACAAATTCTTGCATCTGCATGGAGATCAGCTCACGAACAGTATCACGGATTGCAACCATGCCTTTCACACGTTCTGCAGTGGCGGCTGGCATTTTCACCTGATTCATCAAAGAATTGACACGGTAATATACCTGATCATCTACCACCGTATAGCTGTAATTTCGGACATTTGGATCTGCCGGAATACTCTCTGGCATCTCATCCAGTTCTGTCTCCACATCTACTGCCGGTACCATGCTTCCCTTGATGTGTTTTACAGCTTCTTGTAACTGTGATTCCAGAACAGCTCCTTCTATTGGAGCACAGGTTGTTTCCATACCATACGGACCGGACACTTCTTTCATCTCACCAAGAATCATTTCCGGATGATCGACAAAATACTTGTTAATGGTAATCCCATTTGCATCACTCTCCAAATTCACCCAGTCTGGCATCTCTTTTGTGAAACTCTCACGCTTCTGGAAAAACAAAATATCAGCACTGACTTCTGTTCCTGCATTTGCCTTAAAAGCTGTGTTCGGCAGTCGGATTGCCCCCAGCAAGTCTGCACGCTCTGCCAAATATTTCCGGACTTCCGGTGATGCCTTGTCCATAGTTCCCTTTGTTGTGATCAACGCAGCTACACCACCTGGACGTAACTGATCTATAGTCTTGGCAAGAAAGTAATCATGAATCATAAAATTGTAGCGGTCATACTGACGGTCATTGACCTTATATGCACCGAATGGCACATTTCCGATTGCCACGTCAAAGAAATCATTGGGATAATCCGTCTTCTCAAAGCCTTTGATCTGGATATTGGCATCTGGATAGAGAAGTTTAGCAATTCTACCACTGATGCTGTCCAGTTCCACACCATAGAGTTTGGACTGGTTTAGATTCTCCGGAAGCATTCCAAAGAAGTTACCAACTCCCATAGACGGCTCCAGAATATTTCCTTTTGTAAATCCCAGATTCTCCAACACCTGATACATACTTTCAATCACAATCGGCTGTGTATAATGAGCATTTAAGGTGGAAGCTCTGGCTGCAGCATATTCCTCTGGTGTAAGAACCGTCTTTAATTCCAAATATTCTGTCTCCCATGCAGCTTTTATCTCATCAAATGCATCTGCAAGACCTCCCCAGCCAACGTACCTGGATAAGATTTCCTGTTCTTCCGGTGTTGCATTGCGATTCTCATCCTCACATTTCTTTAACAACTGGATAGCCATGATATTGGCACGGAACTTTTCTTTTGCTGTCCCCTGTCCAAGCTCATCATCTGTGATGCGGAAGTTCGTTGCTGGAATCGTTTCTGATATTCCGTTAATCTCTTCCAAAGATTCTTTTTCTTCCGATACCTCAACTTCTCCAGATAATTCTTTTTCTTTTTTATCATAATCTGTCCACACACGTTGAGAAATAGCAGTAAAATACGAGGACTCTTCCTCCATAATTTCTTCCCTGATTTCCCGTAATTCATCTAAAGTATCCGCATTTACAGTTTTGTTGTGATAATGATAATAAAGTACTTCTTGTCCGAGTTTTACATCCAGACGTTCCAATTCTTGTGTTGACATTCGATTCCAAATATCATCTTTTTCCGTATGAATCGTGAAACCTTCTCCATCATCATGATATTCTAATGTGTATTGAAGTCGATTCGCTTCTCCCTTAACTTTGCAATCAAAATCGTGGATTTTTGTTCTGGTACCAGACATATATTCTGAATCAACTAATCGCAAATCAGTTATATCTTCCGCTGTCAAAGTATCCTGCTCCAGCTGTTCTCCTAACATCTGCTGTGCTTCTTCCAAATCTGCCAGTCTTTGTGCTTCCTGTCGTTCTTCGTACTTTTCCATTTCTTCCGGTGACAAATAATCATCTGTGCGGATTAACTGGCGAACACGTTCTGCAACCTTGTTCCACTTTAATAAAACTTCTACCTCTGGACTGCCAATTTTCCCTTTTGCAAGTTTTAATCCTTTTGCATCATGGGATGCGTCGGAAGCATCTGCTCCTGGTATTCCGGGTGAGGAACCACCTGTTCCATACTCATTTTTCAGGAACTCAGCTGCATCTTTCATATCATGATGTTCCATGAAATACTCATAGATTCGGTTACGTCCTCCTGCAGTAATGCCGCCTCTTCTTAACACTGCGTCAATTTCATCCTGTGTGATAAAGGATAGTGCCGGACGTTCGACCGTAAATTTCTGGTCTACCCAGGAACGCTCCCTCTGAAGATCCTGAAAGCGTTGGAAATATTCCGGATTATGCTGAATCTCCCAGCGGTGATAATCTCCCGGATTCTCATCCATATATTTCTGCAGCCATTCAAAACGATAGACAATCGCATCTGCTTCCTCTTGATCTGTCCATGCTCCACTCACTACATCCTGCCAGTCTGAATATGATTGTTTCTTTTCCCAGTTTCTGCAAGTATCCCGAAAATGAAGTGCAAGAAGATTGGTCATTTCTTCCTGCTCCTGTTCAATGGCATTATTGGAAATCAAATTATCCACGTAATTTCCATCCTCATACATATCCCGAATTCTGTTCGCTGCTTCTTCCCACGTAACCATGCGGTCAAAGTTTCTTCTGGCAGAGTCCCCTCGCCGGATACGGATACCATCATTGTCATACCAGATACTGATTTTCTGACCATCTATGGTAAATCCTTTGCCACCAGTTCCATATTCATCTTTCAGAAAACTCCGCATTTCTTCATTATTCAGACCTTCAATCAGTCTTGCTGTAATATGAAACAGTGTATTTTTCTGTCCGCTTCCCGTGCGGAGAATATCATTTACCACTTCATCGGAAATAAGAAAAGCGGCTGGCTGTTCCAATGCAGCTGCCGCTTTCCTTATTTCTCCTAACTGTTCCTCTTCTGTTGGGAACAGACTTAACTGTAAATAATCTCCTGAATCACCAGCTCCTCTGCCTGTGCCTTGATCTGGTTCATGTGTCTGGTCCATGCCATCCCGTCTGCCATTTTGTCCGGTGCCGGATCTTTCTCCAGAAGTTCGTTCATCAGGTCGTCTACTCTCTGTCTTGCCTGGCTGTCGATCTCCATCAGATGACTGTCCAGACGGTTCTGCAGTGTCAGAATGTTGAACCTGGCTACCTTGTGATTTCTCAGATACTCTTTCCGCATCATTCCGTACTTGCCGATGGTTCCTCTCGTCTCTTCCAGGCTGATATCTGGAATCTGATACTCTCCGTTCTGGCTGTAACTGATCTCTCTCATAGTCTGTTTCCTCCTTTTTTTCTTCTCTATCTTCTGTGTTATCTGTATTACTTTCACGAATTAACGTGTTAAATTCATTATAAGCTACTTCTTTTTCTTTTGCAACCGTTTTCAGGTCATTTTCCAGATCATTCAGAACATATCGTCCAATCTGCATCAGAACTGGTCTGCTGATCTCGTTGACTGCACTTCCCAGATGTCCTAATACTTTCAGCTGATTGAAGTCCGTAATATGCCGAAAATCCTCTGCATCCAGATATTCCTGTACATCCAGTCCACACCTGTTTAGTAATACATACCAGACACTATTGGTCATCAGTTCCCGGAATTCTACTTCCTGATTCTGTTCGTCCAGTTCTTCCAAAAATGTCCCTGTCACATCCAGTCTCAGTTCTTCCAATGCATCTGGAAGCCATTCCTGCATACTCTCCTTCGCTGCCTGATGCAGACTTTCAGCAAGCCCTCCTTCTGTATCTTCCAGTGATAACTGCTCCTGCAGATAATCTGCAACCAGTTGTTCACCTTCCATTGGAAGATTCCATAACTGTGGATCTTTTCCCAGATTCCGCACTTTATAAGTGTCCTGCACATCAAATACATACCGAAGTTTTGTTTTTGGTCCGGAAGTATTGTCAATCAAGGCAATCCCCTTGGATCCCTTTTTGATCCAGCGGTACATCTTCTGATTCCAGATTTCCATGGATGCTACGGCAGTTGCTTCCGGTCGCTGTGCATAAATTAAAAGCTGTTCTGGAAAAGTGTATTTGTACAGTCTGGATGAAGTGTTTAGGAACCGCATCCATTCCTGCGGACTGGCAGCTACATCTTTTGCCACCTCTTCCGTCAGCTGTTCCATTGCATATAATTTATTTGCCATGTGCTACTCCTTTTCATAAAATCAGGGACTGCTTAGTACAGTCCCCTTAAAATCATCGTTGTTTCTCTTTATAATGCTGCGGCAAGATCTTTTGACTTATTCTTTGGCACTTTGTCTGCCTCTTTTGCCTTGATCTCTGCCTTGGCTTTTTCCAGTCTTCCATGGATTCCACCTTTTACTTCCGCTTTTTCGGCTGCTTTTTCTTTCTCCAGACGAGCTTCCCTACGCTCAGCATTTTCCATTACTGCGGTCTTTTTATCACAGAACTGAACCTTATCCGAAAGCTGTTCCTGTCTTTCCACCTGTGTCTCATTGACTTCCTGTACCATCGCATTTAATTCCGGAACCTGAAAAATGCCGTTATCAGGGAGAATCAGCACTTCATGAATGGAAGATGGGATGACAAAGTAATCACTTCCCAGGCATTCCCCAATCTGTTTACGAATATCTTCCTGCAGTAACAGGGAAGCTCCATTCATCTTAGCTTTGTTTGTCAGACAGAACATTGGGTTTTCCATGGCTTCCATATCCATTTTTTCATTCAGCAGGTTTTCTGGTTCTTCACCAAAAATCATAGATTTGATAATCTGCGTCATATCCACCAGTTGCACGCCTCTGTTCCTATCTGCCATCATCGCATCTGCCTGAATCTGTTCGGCAGATACTCCCCATTCATTCATCAGAGAGATTGTTACCGGAATACTGCTGATTCCTTCTCCACTTTCCTCCAGATTTACTGCATAATAAGCTCCAAAATCTCCGTGTTCTGTGACTACTTTATCTGCCAGACGATCGGTATTCCATTCTTTGTCACAAATTCTCACCTGTAATTTGTCTTTCATCTTTTCATAATCCAGGATATCTGGAACTCCCATATCAAAAAATTCTGCCTTGCCCTGTGCCTCAATACGCATATCAGCTACATCCCCAACACAAGAATCTACATCTTTTCCATTGATATATTCCTGATAAAGGGAATCCAGATAGACTGTCGGTACGATTCTCTGATCTCCATTCGGAATCGTAATACCTGTCAGCTTCAAACCATTGTTTTTTTCTACTTCCTGAAGTTTAATTTCTGCGTCCTTATAAGACTCTGGCAGATACTCCTTTACATTGTCTTTGACATATTCATAAAATTCTTTTCTGTTCATCATACGCTTTTACCCCTTTCTGATCATGTGATGGTTCATTCTTTTTCTGCTGACCATCTGCTCGGATTTCTTCTGATAAGCCATCATTCTCTTTAAAGTTTTCTCCTGGTTTTTTCGTGCTTCCTGTCTTTTTTCCATTGCTTTCATCATAGTTTTCTGTTCCTTTCTGTGATATTTTTGTATGAAAAAGGGAGCCTCACATAGAAGCTCCCAATCATAACCGTTGGTTTTAGTTTCCTTATTTCCTTTTCCTGCTGATATAAAGTCCTGCCATACCTCCTGTGGAGATTACAAGAAGCAGGATCGGCAGCCAGATATTCGTGCTGTCACCTGTTTTCGGTGCGTTTGATACCTTTGTCTCTTCATGGGATTGTGGTGTGTTCGGTGTTTCTGGAACTTCCGGTTTCTCATTTGTCAGATTAAAGGTAACTTCTACAACCGGTGTACTGTCATCTGCATAGGCAAATGTCACTTCATGCTTGGTCTGATCCAGTGTGTATCCGTCCAGTGTCTTTGTTTCCACCAGATAATACTTGATAGCGGTATCATATTTGCCGTTCTTAAATGTGGCAATCTCATACAGCTTACTTTCTGCATGACCGGCAGCATCTGTCTTTAAGGTTTCCAGAACTTTTCCTTTGCTGTCACGAAGTTCAAATTCTACCCCTTTCAGCGGTTCTCCTGATGATTTATCTGTCTTATTGAGAATCACTTTTCCCTTGGCAGTGTCATCTTTCATAGCTACTTTCTGGATTTCTCCAGTATCCTTTACTTCAAAACTAACATCCGATGTCAGAAGATATCCTTTCGGTGCCTGCTCTTCACGTAAGGTATATTTACCGATTGGAAGTTTTTCGATATAGTGTGCTTCCTCTGTGGAAGTCCAGCTCTCTACTACCTGATCATCCTTATCGAGAATCGTCAGTTTCGCACCTGGAATCTCAGTTTCTCCTGTGATATCCGTCTTACTGATCTGCACTTTTGTCACATCATCTTTCATCTCTACTTTCTGAATCTCGGCTGTATTTTCTACTGTAAAGGTAATACTTTCTGCAGTGACATATCCATCTGCCGGTTTTGTCTCTGTCATGGTGTATTCCTTACCAACAACCAATTCTTTGATCACATGGGATTCTTCCGTAGAAGTCCATTCATCCACTGTATTGCCATCTGAATCCGTCACTTTCAGGTGTGCACCTGGAAGTTCTTTACCTGTTGTCAGGTCTGTTTTGGTCAGCTCCACTGTGGTTGGCTGATTCTCAAAAGTAAAGACGTAGCTTACTTCTGCCTGGTCTTCTCCAGCATATTCAAAGGTAAATTCCTGTATTTCTTCTGTTGTAACAAATCCGTCCGGCGCAAAGATCTCTTTCACATAGTATTTTCCGTCTACCGGAAGATTTGCCGTAAAAGTAATCTGTCCTTTTTCATCCGTTACCCGCTGCTCGATCAGACTATCTTTCTCAAGGAGTACCTCGCCCTTTGCATTTTTGATATCTTCACTGGTATAAAGACCAAAGACACCACCTGCAAGAACACGTTCTGTATCTTTTTCTTTCTTCAGAACCGTAACCTTTACTTTCTGACGGGCATTCTGCCATTTCTCATCATAAGTGATGACTGGTGTGTCCTGATCACGGTAGGAAAGGTCAACATATCTCGGCTCTTTGTCCAGCACATAACCGTGAGCTGTTTTTACTTCCTTCACATAGTATTTTCCAGCCGGGAGATCTCCCATCTGTGCAATACCATTGGAATCTGTGGTAATGGTTCCTACTTTTTCATCTGCTTTGAAATAATCTTCACTGACACCATCTGCCGCTTTGATATCTTCCGCAGCAAATACATCGAATGTCACATCTGTAAGGCTTCCGGTTACATACTCAAAAAGATGCTCCACGGTACCTTTTACATGATCCAAAAGTGTCACCTTATCCAGAAACTCTCCATTTTTGTTGATGATCAGAAGTCCTGTTGGAACTTCATCTTTCATCTCTACTTTCTGAATCTCGGCAGTATCTTCCAGTGTGAACTTCACATCCGTCGTTTTCAGATATCCATACGGTGCCATTTCCTCTCGAAGGGTGTATTCTTCACCCACAGTCAGTCGTTTGATCACATGTGGCTGATCTTTTACAGAAGTCCACTGATCCACAACATTTCCTTCTTTATCAAGAACGGTGAGTTTTGCCCCATCCAGTTCCACACCTGTTGTTACATCAGATTTTCTGATTTCAACTGTTGTCGGCTGGTTCTTTTTCACTGTTTTCAGTTTTACTGTCTTCACATCCTGCCCCTGGTAAGAAGCATCCAAATTCAGAACTTCATCAGAGGATACAAATCCCGCCGGTGCTTTTAACTCTTTCACATAATATTGTCCAAGCGGCAGATCCAGCGTACATGCTGCAAGACCATCGTTATCAGAAGTCATTTCCTGCAGAAGTGTATCTGCCTTTACAATGATCTCACCTTTCTCATTCTTCAGATCTTCTGTGTTATAGATGCCAAAGACAGCTCCTGCTACGGTTGCACCATTTTCTGCATCCTGTTTTTCTACCTGGATTGCAACTTTCTGGCGGTCATCGCCAACCATCACTTCCTGTTCGATCACAGGTGTATCCTGATCCGCATAGACAAATGAGACATCCGATCTGTCATGGTTCAGGACGAATCCTTCCGGTGCAGTCTTTTCTACCACATAGTAAGAACCAAGCGGCAGGTTATCAGCAACTGCTTTTCCGTCTTCCCCGGTCATTACCGTTGTTACCAGTGCATCTTTTGCATAGATCAGCTGTCTGTTCCCGTTTTCATCTTTCTGATAATCCGGTGTATAGATATTTTCAGCTGCATAGACATGAAAGGATGCACCCTTCAGGTATCTTTCTTCATAAACAAAATCCTTTTTAAATCCGGTCAGCATCTCACCTTTTTTATAGATCGTCAGCTTTCCTTTTACCGGATGGTTCTCGTAGTCTACCGTAATAATGGCATCTCCGCTCTCAGAATCCATCTGGTATGCTGTATTTGCATCCACCGCAATCTCTACATAGTTCTTATTGATTGTGTACCCTTCCGGTGCGTTGACTTCCTCAATCCGGTAATGTCCAATCTTCAGATTCTTCGGCATGATCAGATATCCCTGGCTGTCCGTAAAATAGGACTTGTGAGTAGTTGTCACTGGGTAAGTTGTTACCTGCTCCACATACTTCTTGTTGTCCAGGTCATATACCTTAAATTCTGTTCCGGCAATCAATACAGATTTCTTTGTTTCATCGTCTTTTTTCACGATTTTCAGTTTTGCCTTAAACTCTTCATCCAGAAGCACTCGCCAGATCTGTGGCTCGTTTGGATGATGTTCTGTGATATTCACTTCAAAATCATCGACTGGCTTGTAATTGTGCGGTGTTGTAGTTTCACGCACGATATAGCTTCCAAATGGTAATGGAATACTGCAGGCATACCCTTTTTCATCTGTGAAAATCTCAGTTGCTCCATTTTCTCCACTCACTACTGGTTTGGCAGAATCAAAATCATAGCTTCCATCTGCTTTCTTTGTAAGGGAAGATTTCAGATAAACTGTAAATCCAGCTCCGGATAACAGATCAGCATCGGTCTTTCCATTGTTGGCTGCTTTGATGATCTGGAATGGCTGCTTGATGACCTGCTCACTGGAAGTGCACTCTCTTTTTACTTCTGCTGTCATATCGCCTTCATAACTGCACACAAGATCATGCTCTTCTGTATCTGCCAGGTATCCGGTCGGCGGTGTGATCTCTTTGACATAATATTTGCCAAGATATAAACCTTTTACAGAAGCCTGTCCTTTGTCATCGGTTGTAAGAGATGCTACCTGTTCTCCTGCTTTATAAATAGTTCCGGTTGCTCCGTCCGGATGCACGATATCTTCACGGGCATACAGACCATAAACTGCATCTTTCAGTGTGGCATCTCCCTGTGGTACTGCTTTTCCTGTTTCTTTATCAACTTTGAATAAATTGATCTTTGCTGTCACACGGTCATTGCTGAAGGTATGGGCAAATGATACGGTTGCTTCTTTATCATTGGTGTAAGAAAACTTGAACGTATACACATCTTCTGTATTTCTTACATAGCCTTCCGGCGCCTGATCTTCTTTTACAGAATAGGAATATCCAATCGGAAGATCTGCTGTGAATTTTGCAGTTCCATCTGCTCCAGTAGTTGCTTTCTCAATCAATGTTCCTTTTTTCACAACAACGGTTCCGTCTGCATTTCTAATATCATCGGATGCATATAGAGCAAAAATACCGCCATTCAGTGGTTTCTTGGTATCTTTATCCTGTTTTACTACGGAAACATCTGCTTTCTGTCTCTCGTTGTTAAAAGTCACATCTGCAAATACAACTTCTTTATTCTGTCCGGCATAAGTCAGAGTCACTGGCTTTTCTTCGCTGCCGTTATAGAAATTGTCCGGTGCTTTTGCTTCTTTCACCACATAGCTTCCAAGATGCAGGTTCTTCAGTGTAACAGAACCATTCTCTCCCGTAGTCAGATTATCTTTTACCAGGTCACCTTTACTGTACACTTTTGTGCCATAAGCAGTTAAGATATCTGCCCCGGCATACACGTTATACACTGCATTTTTCTGTCTGCGGTTTTCATACTGAAATACCGTTCCATTTTCACTGACATCTGCTCCGGTAAGAACCTGTCCTTCTTTGTAAATGGTAAGCTCTGCCAGCTGTTCCTTATTTTCCACGGTTACCGATGAAGTCTTACTTGCTACCAGTTTTACATTTGTTGCCGTTGCATTTACCACATATCCCTGTGGTGCTGTGATCTCTTTCAGATAAACAGTATCCTGTGTCTTGATGATCGTAACAGAAGATTTTCCATTCTTATCTGTTGCCGGCATCTGAGTGATCAGTTTTGTGCAAGACTCATCGCTGTATACACCGAATACTGCACCCGCAAGATTAACATCCGCCGTGTCGTCTTTCTTTACGATTTCAATCGTAGCCTGTTCAATCCAGGACACCTTTAAGCTTACATATTTTTCATCAGCGACACCTTCTCCAAACACAAATGCCAGATCCTGAACACTTGCATTCGTAGTCAGTTTATATGCTGAATAATCTTTTGTAATACTTCCCTTCATTTTTGCAGAAAAAGTAGCACTTACATCTCTTGTCTGTGTCAGAGGAGCTGAAAGATAAAACGTGGTTCCGCCTCCAATTGTTACGCTTGCACCTGCCGCACTTACATTTCCAGTAGATACATTATAAAGCTTCACTCCCTTTGGTAAGTCTATTGTGATTTTCTGCTGGGAAGATGCATTGAACTTAATGTTCTCCGTTCTCTGAACATTTCCATCTACATAAGCTTTTACATTCGGTTTGGAAAATGACATCGCTACATCTGGTATTTCCGGCTTATTTACACAATAATTATAGAGTTCTTTTGCCAAAGCCTCGCCTGTAGCATTTGTTCCATAGAATGCATCACTGCTTCCATTGGCATATGATGCAGCCATGTGAATAATGATGAATCTTTTTCCTTCTGAGAAATCCGTGTGTTTATTCGCAAAAAAGCTTTCGTTCCCTGCGGCATCTGTGCCGTAATAACACACTTTTGCTAACGCCTGATTGTCTCCAATTTTTGTGATTGTATAATTTCCAGATCCTGGTCCTGGTTTTGCCGGCTGTACACAATACGCAGTTGCTCTGACGCTTCCGTAGCTGATATAGTACGGCTCTGTCAGATAGGTTCCAAGATTATAATCTGCATATCTATACAGAGGTCCTTTTTCGATTGTTACCTGCTGTGTACTTCTTGCTGAATAAGCCGAAACTGCTTCAAATGTTGCAATATCTCCCTCTTCCATAGAATCAAGATCCACACCTTTGTCTCCTGCCTGTTCCAAAACATCGTGAAGCTCTAACCCTGATTCTTCATCATAGGTATCCTGATTCTGTGCCTGCTCTACTAAATCATCAAATTCATCAGCATCAATATCGGTAATTTCCGAGTCTGATTCTGACTCCTCCGCTTCCTCTGTCTGCTGTTCACTGCCAGCTGTTTCGGATTCGGTTACTGCTTCACTCCCTGCTGTTTCTGTCTGCGTTTCTGTTTCTTTCTCACGCACAATCAGCTTTCGGCTGATCTGATACTTCGGATGCTCCTGATTTACCGGTTCCACATAATAGACCGCTTTGTAAGTGTCCGCATGATCTGTCGTAAAATCCTCATCCTTGTCGTTCTTTGCTTCCTCGAATGTGACTTTGACCTTGTTATCATCCTTGATTTCCAGTCCTGTGTAATCTGATTTCACATCAAATACACTGCCTGTTTCGATTTCATAATCTTTGGCAGTCACCACCTCATCTTCATCCAGAAGGTCTTTCACTTCCTCATAAAGTGGCGGTTTTTCCTCTGGCTGAATCTCCGCTGCATATGCAGTCATCGGAGATAACACGGTACTAAGCATTGTCATGCCTGCCAGCAAGCCAGATACTACTTTTCTAAAATTACCTTTTTTCTTCATGCTAAGGTCCTCTCTTTCATAATAATTGTATTAAAACAGACAGTCCTTGGACTGCCTGCAATACACTACTTATCGTTGTGAAAAATCAGATTGAACTGCACATTCCCCTCGCCGGGATCAACCATTTCCACAGTTGCTTCATACTGTCTCCCTGTTTTTCTGGATACCAGATCCTTATAATGGATTTTTCCTTTAGACAGGAACTTCTTTGCTGCCGCCTTATCCATCTTTTTCCCCTGGCTTGCAAGGAATTTATCATTCTTCCACAAGGTAAAAGCACAGTTCCGGTCAGAACAGTAAAAGTTTACTTTTCCTTCCCTGACATCAGCTCCACAGCGGGGACATTTGCCAATGACTTCTCCTTTTGCCTTTCCCTGAAACTGCCCTTTCTTTTCTTCTGAAATACCCTGATATCTGGCAACCAGTTCCTGCATCAGCTCTGTAATCCCATTTAGGAATTCATCTGCTGTCTCTGTATTCTGGGCAATGTGATTCAATGCCATTTCCCACTCTGCTGTCATCTTCGGGGATTTAATCTCATCCGGCAGAACCGTAATCAGTACATTGCCATCATCTGTCGGCACCAGATTTTTCTTTTCCCTTTTCACAAAACCAGACTGAATCAGTTTTTCAATGATGGCTGCCCTTGTTGCCGGAGTACCAAGTCCTTTCTTTTCCGTATCTTCGGTCAGTTCTTCATTTCCTGCACGTTCCATCGCAGAAAGCAGGGTATCTTCTGTATACTGTTTCGGTGGCTGTGTAAAATGCTCCGATACAAAAGAATCACAAGGGCCGTAATGCTTGCCTGCCCAGATATCCAGCTCCGGCTCTTCTTTCTCAATCTTTACGCCAAAGAACTGTTTCCATTTATTTTCGATTGCCTTGAATCCTTCCTGCTTTGTTTTCTTTGCCGTGAGATAAAACGTATGATAATTACAGGTAATCTGGCATTTATGACTCTCATAAATATAAGGATCTGCAGTTGCTGTCAGCACCCTGGCACTGATCAGATACAAAATCTTGCGGTTTCGCTCTTTCAGTTCACCAATATCTGCTTTGACTACTTCCATGGTTGGGATAATCGCATGGTGATCAGATACTTTCTTTGAATTTAATACCTTACTAACGTCCGACTGATATTCCAGGCCTTCAGCATAAGGCATTTTCCCAAGTAACATCTGAATCAGAGTTTCTGTGCTTTCTCCCATCTCATCTGTCAGATACTGGCTGTCTGTTCTCGGATAAGTGACAAGCTTCTGCTCATACATCTCCTGCACGGCATCCAATGTCTGCTGTGCGGTATAGCCAAACATTCTGTTAGCTTCCCTCTGCAGGGTGGTCAGATCATAAAGCTTCGGAGGGCGGACTGTTTTCTCTTTCACATCATCCTTTTCCACTTCGCACATCCGCTCCAGGCAGTCCGCAACCACTTTATCTGCATCCTCTTTTTTCTGAAAATGCTCTGTAACTGCATCCATATCGTCAAACTTGATATGAGCCATATAATATTTTTCTTTGGTAAATTCCTTGATCTTCTGATTTCGATCCACAATCATGGCAAGTGTTGGTGTCTGCACTCTTCCGACTTTCAGATTCTGGTTATACAGAACGGAAAAAAGACGGCTCGCATTGATTCCCACCAGCCAGTCTGCCTTTGCCCTGCAAAGTGCTGACTGATAGAGACTGTCATAACACGAACCGTCTTTTAATGACGCAAATCCATCTTTAATTGCCTGTTCCTCCATGGAAGAGATCCAGAGCCGCTTCATCGGCTTTTTGCATCCTGCCTGCTCATACACCAGACGAAAGATTAACTCTCCTTCACGTCCTGCATCAGTAGCACAGATCACTTCATCTACATTGGAATCTCTCATCAGTTTTTTCAAGATTCCGTACTGCTTCTTTGTTCCATCCAAAACCTTGTGTCTCCAGCATTCCGGCACAATCGGCAGATCTTCATATCTCCATTTTTTATATTTTTCATCGTATTCCGATGCATCGCATAATCCAACCAGATGTCCTACGCACCAGGAAACGATATAACCGTTTCCCTCCACGTAGCCATCTTTTCTTGTTCTGGCTCCAAGCACGGAAGCCAGTGCCATCGCAACCGATGGCTTTTCTGCAATCACTAATTTCATTTACTCCTGCTCCTCTTCTTCATCTTCCAGTACATCATCATTAAAATCTTCATCTCTCAGGATTTCCGGTTCTGCACTTTCTTCCTGCTCATCTGCATCGTCTACTTCCCGTTTTTCTGACTCTGAATCTTCGGATTCATCTTCATCCTCTTCCATCTCATCTTCGTCATCATATTCATGCTTTGGTTTATAGACTTTGAAATAATATCCTCCTGCCGCAGCTCCGACTGCAACCAGTGCAATCAAAAGATACGTTCCAAATGGACTTTTATCTTCAGGCATCTGAATATCATCCTCTACCTTATCTTTCTCGGCTGACTCTGTCGTTTCCGGTTTTTCTTCCTCTGCTTTTTTCTCTGGTTCTGCATAAACCGTATCCACTTCCGGAAGTGTCACCGAATCAGAAAGTGTGAAGTTCATCAGATCTTTTTCACTGACTTCGGTAAGAAAATACACATTATCCTGAGATTTTGAATTGTCAATAATCAGATAGAAAATCTTACCACTCTTAGTTGAAATGGTATAAAACTCTTTTGTTCCTTCCGTAGCTGTTTTAGTAACAGAATCTGCTGTCTCGCCTTCTTTATTAAGCTGTTCCTCAATACCTGTCACTGTCCGATCATCCACGGTTCCTTTTGCATCTGTCGGCTCAGAAGCCTGTGCATCCTGCGGAAGCGGTGAAGTCGTTGTTTTCTCAGTCCCAGTTGCATCTGCACTGGTCGTGGTTGCCATTGCACCATTACTGTCACTGGAAGTTTTCTGTTTCTCTGCCTGCTTCTTTGCCCATTCATAATAAGGATTCTGTAACACATACTTTTCAGACGTATTTCCGGCACCATCTGTTACCGTAATCTCAATCTGTTTTGTAGTAAAATCTTTCTGTGTCAATTGCACTCTCAGCATTCCATCCTTCAAGTCTGTATAAGTGGTGCCATTGACTGTTACTGCAGTAATCCCTGATACTGTATCATTCCCCTGAATCGTCAGCACACCATCTGTCAGGGAAGCAGAGAGTGTAGGCTTTTCCGTGTCATAACACTTAATAGAGCGATTCTGCTCATAGACCTTCCCCTCACCATCTGTAACACGCACATACACTGTCTGATTTCCAGTGATCGTGATACTTCCACTTCCGGTTACATCCTGCCAGCTTCCATCTTTTCCTGCTTTTGCTTCAATCTTTGCTATTGAGAAACCTTCCGGCATATGACTGGCATCTACCGTAACAGCAATGGTTGTTTCTCCCTGTTTCCAGCCATCCGGTTTCTCAATCGTGATTGTAGGCGTGGTATTCTCAGCTGCATAAGCAGTCTGTGTCTGGAGCAAAGGTGTTGTCAGGCAAAGAAATGTCGTTGCAGCAAGCAAGCTCTTTTTTACTCTGCTTTTAGTAATTGTTCTCTTCTTCTGTTTCATTTTTTCCAGATTCATCATCGGCTTTTGTTTCCTCCTTCTGTATTTCTACCCTGCCGGGCAGTTCATTTTTCATTCTCTTTTTGAAGGCTTCCAATTCCGGAATACTCATATCCATTGCACGGATAATTCTTACAATTTCCAGATTTTCCGCTTCTGTTTTTGCAATCTCCGCAGCCTTGAACCGCTTTAAATCTGCTTCATATCTGGCTTTGGATGCTTCCATTTTCTCTTTGGCTTTCTCATAATCTGCCGTTGCTTTTTCAAGACTTTTCATCGGTTCTCCTTTCCGGACGACTGATGCAGCCGCCCTTTTTTCTTACCATCGTCCAAATCCATAGAAATGGCTCTGCCAGTATGGGGAATTGATGGACGTATACTGCACCGGATGTCCACAATGGATCATCTGACCATTGCCTACATAGATTCCGATATGCGTTACCGGCTCCCCGGCGTCGTAAGTTCCAGTAAAGAAAACCAAATCTCCCGGCTGCGCCTCCGACTGGGATACTGGTGTACAAATGTTGTACAGTCCCTGTGCTGTTAATCTTCCTGTATTCCTTACACCAGAGTTTGTTAGACAGTAGCTTACAAATCCAGAACAATCGAATCCACTTGGGGAATATCCACCCCATACATATGGTGTTCCAAGATATCTCGCTGCTTCATTTAACAAACGCTGTGCTGCTTCACTGGTATATTCATTGCCGCCAAAGCCTGCTCCTTCTCCAGTTTCCAGATAAAAGATCGGGTTTAACCGCTCTCCATTTTTCAGAAGTTCAATATGAAGATGGCTTCCTGTGGAATTACCAGTATTTCCTACAAGACCTATCTCATCACCTTTCGTGACGGATGCTCCTGCAGATACACTCCGGCTGCTTAAATGTGCATACCGCAGTTCATAGCCTTTACTGTCCTTGATCACAACATAATTGCCATAGCTGTCGTTATAAGCAGAAGTTGTAACCGTTCCGGTCAGCCCTGCCATTACTTTTGTCCCTTCCGGTGCTCCGATATCCATACCATTATGAAGCTGATTTGCTCCTGATATTGGATGAATCCTGTATCCATAATAGCTAGTCACACTGGAATACCAGTTAAAATCAACCGGTGTTGCAAACATCTGCAAGTTGCCTTTTGTATCGTTGTAGGCACTGAACAGTTCTTTCTGGAAAAATCCCAGCCTGTCCTGACAGATTGACATCAAGTTTCCACTATTTAAGGTGACATTCAGCACATCTACATCTCTTGTCCTGGTCACTTCCACTTCATTGCTTCCATTATCATCTGCCAGATAACATTCCCATGTTTGATGTCCATGTGCAGATGCTGCCGCATGACTGTCATAATAGACATCAAACTGTACACCGTATCTTGCGAAAGCTCCGGTATCTTCTACAGTATATTCGACACCATTCATAACTACCTTTGTTCCCATTGGTACAAACGGATTGGAAGCATCTACCGCTAAAGTATGATTGGCAGTTGGATATGCTCCACTAGCAGTCGGTCCTCCGCTCCAAATACCACAACAAATTGGGCAGTTACAATACCCACTGGTCACAACCTGTCCCAAAGATTCTCCAACTCTTACAGTTGCTGTCTCTGTCACAGTCTCATTGACTGCTTCTGTTTCTAACCGATACTGCAATGCAAAAAGAGCATCCAGTTCTGGCTTTACCTGTTCAAAGGTAAATTCTTCATACTTTGCTGACAAATAACTGATCAGGATAAACGGATCATGCTCAATAGGTCCGATGTTATATCGGTATTCCTCATGTCCTGGTTCTTCAGATTCCATGTTGTTGATCCGCTCCTGCAGATTAGCTTCCAGCTGTGTGTAATACAGTTCCGCTTCCCGGATTGCCTGATCCGATGACAGATAACTGGTTCCGGTATAAGTGATCACATTTTGTAAAAACACTGCAGAGCAAGACGTGACATTCGTTATGATCAGAAACATCAATCCGATCAGAACTGCTACACTGATATACACCTTCCGGTTTTCTTTAAAGAAGTTGGTGACCTTACCGCCAATCTTCTTAATATAATCAATCGTACCTTTTGTAGCTGTTCCTACTGTCTGTTCACTTCGCTTAGCTTTGGCATAATCCCGTTTGATCTGTTGCTTCTGAATCTGTTTTTTCAGCTTCTTCTGCTCCTGATGGGCTGCCGCCAGTGTCTGTTTCTCTACCTGTCTCTCCAGTCTGCTTCTCTTTCTGGAAGCCCTCTGTTTCCTTCGTCTGGCACTTCTCTGTTCCAGCCGGTAAATACCTTCGCCGCCTTCTTCCAACTTATGGGCACCTTCTACCGCCGCATTATCGTCTTCATTTTTGCTGATCTCACGGTGCAATGCTACGGAAGTTGCACTTCCTGCTTTCTTGACAACAGAAGCTTTTTCTGTTTTCACAGATTCCCCTTCACCAAACTTCAAACGGGATTTTTTCTTTCCAGGAGATTCTCCTTCATTTGCCTGATAGACCTGTGCTTTCTTGGAATGCTGCTTTGCTTCCTTTTTCTTTCTTGCTTCTTCATAAGAAAACTTTTTGGCTTTTTCTTTCTGTTTCTGATGGTGGAAATTGACTCCATCCGTATCCATCTGGTTCAATTTCTCCATATCTTTGTCATTTTTCACAGAAGCACCAGTTTCCTCATAAGCAAACTTCAAACGTTGTTTTTGTTTAGGCTTTTTGCTGCCACCGGTCTGATTTCTCCGGCTGTCTCCCCTGTTTTCTGATAGATCAGCACGTTTATCTTTCAGTCTCTCTAACTGTCCGACTTCGGATTTTTCTGCAAGTCTGGATTCTTTTCCGACTTCAGCACGGATTCTTTTTCTATTTTGCTGTTTACTACTCTGTCCAAAATCCTCACTTTGCTTCTCTGTCCGTATCAGTTCCGGTGCATCTCTGGATTTTTGCACAGAGGGACGAATATTTTTCCCACTCCGTTCAGACTGGCGGGGAGACTTATCCACAAGGTTTTCTTCTTTTTCCCCCTGTTTTCTTCCCATCTGCACATCACTGGCACGGTTACTGACACGAACAGAAGATTTATCTGTCAGGTTTTCTTCCACCAGACCATCCTTGGTCATCTTTTGGACTTTCTTGTCCCTGACTTTCATTCTCTGTTCTGCCACTACTTACTCCTCCTTCTTCGGATACCCTTTCCCTGCCTGTAATAAGCAGAGAAAAGCGATGCCGAAAACAGCACCGCCACTAAAAGTTAATACATATGAAATTGCTCGTAACATTGTTTTCTCCTTTGATTTAACCTGCTTCGGAAGTCTCCTCTAAGCGGGTTGTCATGATTTTATAGAGGGAATTCTTCGGGAATCTGTCTACAAATGGGATAATGACATTTCCATAGAACAAAAGTCCTTCCCCCTCATTACTGTTGGTTACATAGGACAGCTGGGTTGGTGAGATATTCAGCTGCTTTGCCAGAATCTGCCTGTCTCCGGAAGCCTGGTTCAGCATATAAATAAAATCTGAATTTTCAAATATATTCTCTATCTCCCTGGAAGACAATAAATCTTTTATATTCTGGGTGATTCCAGTTGGAATACCACCCCATTTACGAAATCTCTTCCATATCTCCACACTATAAGCTGCGGTCTGCTCTTCCTTCAAAAGAAGATGGAACTCATCCACATAGTATCTGGTGGACTTATGAGCAGAACGGTTCATTGTTACCCTGTTCCAGACCTGATCCTGAATGACAAGCATCCCAATCTTTTTCAACTGCTTACCAAGTTCCTTGATATCAAAGCAGACAATGCGGTTATTGATGTCCACGTTTGTCTGATGGTTAAACACATTCAAAGAACCTGTAACATAGATTTCCAACGAAGTGGCCAGTCGCTGTGCTTCTGGCTCTTCCTGTTTTCTCAGAAGGTTATATAAATCCTCCAGGATTGGCATCTTCTCCGGTACTGGATCGGCAAGATATTCCTGATATACTAACCGCACACAACGGTCAATGATGGTCTTTTCTACCGGCTCCAGTCCATTCTTTCCTCCAACAATCAGCTCACACAAAGACAGAATAAAATCTGCTTTCAATGACAGTGGATTATCTTCCTCGGAATAGTTCAGGTTCAGATCCATTGGATTGATATACTGGTCAGATACTGGCGAAACCCGAACTACCTGCCCATGCAGTGCCTGCACAAGTGCCGAATATTCGGCTTCTGGATCACAGATAATGATATCGTCTTCCGTGATCAAAAAGCAGTTTGTAATTTCCCTCTTTGCTGAGAAAGACTTACCGGAACCTGGTGTACCAAGAATCAGTCCATTCGGGTTCTTCAAACGTTTCCGATCAACCATGATCATGTTGTTGGATAATGCATTCAATCCATAATAAAGAGCTTCCCCTTCCTGAAACAGTTCCTGTGTCGTAAATGGCACGAAGATCGCTGTTGAAGATGTGGTAAGCCCTCTCTGAATTTCAATCCGATTGACTCCCAGTGGAATACAGGACATGAGTGCTGCTTCCTGCTGATAATCCAGTTGTTTTAAAGAACAGTTATATTTCTGTGCAATTCCCTGCACCTGGAAAATATTGTTATCCAGTTTCTGACGCTTCCTTGCGGTATTCATCACCAGAACCGTTACAAGAAACATTCGTTCATTTCTGGACTGCAGATCTTCCAACAGGTTCTTCGCCTCTTCTCCATAAGTCACAAGGTCCGATGGAAGCACGTCCATATCATAACCGGAACGTACTGCCCGCTTCTGCTCTTCAATCTTCATCTTATCCAGATCTGAAATCTTGCTCTTGATCATCTTGATCGCAGAACTCTGGTCAATAGACTGGATATGAATGTTGACATTGATGCTGTCATCCACATCCAGGAAATCTGCAAGCATCCGGTCTGTAAGCTCCGGTGCCAGAATCTGCAGATAACTCACACTTCCCATCGTTCTTCCCATCAAAAATGTCTGATTCTTGGAAAAGTTAAAGGAAGTCGGTGCAATAAAATCTTTGGTCTTTAATCCTGTTTCTGGAAGCATCTTATACTGGAACTTAAATGGTTCAATCCGATCCTGGTTGAACACATGATACAGAATCTCCAGCCTTTCCAGACCATTCAGGGAATGCGCCTGTGCTCCCAAAACCTTAAAGTTATTTAAGATATCTGTTTCGATTCTTTCAAGCCTTGGTCTTGCCACCTTCAGGTTTTCTGCTTCGATTCCAAAAGTGATATACTTTGTCTTTACCAGACCATTATTTCCTTTGGAAAGCTGATTTTTCAGCATAGCACGGTACTCTTCACGAATGGCATTGAAGTCATCGTTCTGATCCGGAATATCAATGCTTTTCTCAAATTCTGCCACATCCACCTGCTGATTGATAAAGGACAGCTGCACACTGATGGAAGAATCAAAGTAATTTAAGAAATCACAGTAATTTTCAAATATCGTGGTCTTATCCTCATTTAAAGCAAGCTGATAGTTGATGTCATAAAACTGAATCGTCTTGGAGAAAAAGGTCTTTGTCACCTGGCAGATACCATCCTGCAGCATTCGAATATACGGAATACTCTGCTGTGCAGTTGTAGGAATGTTTTTCTGTTTCCTGCGGTCCCGTTCCTGCTTCTTTCTACGCTTTTCCTGTTCTCTTTCTTTTCTGCTTTTTTTGTTTCTTCTTTCCTGACGGTTTCTTTTTTCCGCCAGGGACAGACGCTCCTGCTGAGTCTCCTGCTTTGTCTTTTTTGCCATCCGGCACACCCTCCTTTTTCACAAGGGTGGAAATCTCCTGATAAAAATTTTCTGTCTTATATGGTCTTACTGCCGGACAGATAAACTTCTGTCGAATGATATTTGCCACCACTTTTTCAAATGGAAGACCGTCTTTTTCATACATTGCCATGAAGAAAAACGGAAGCATGATCGTTACCATCAGGATGGCTGCGATACTGGAACCGATTGGTTTTCTCATGACCAGATAAAACGGAATTCCCACAACTGCGGCAAGTGAAAAGAAAATCAACTGCCGCTTTGTCAGATTTAACGCTACTTTTGTTTTGACCTTGGTAAGGTCTTTTGGTACTGGTACATACGCCATGGTATGCGCTCCTTTCCTGCCCGCTAATGGGCATTGAATATTGATTTGCTAAGGCTTCCGGTCTTGAATAATGAAAATGCAAGAATCACGGTATAAGCCGCTACTGAAAACATTGCTGCATGAAGGTCACTGGATATGGTCATTGCATTTACTAAAACTGCATAAATTCCCACACAGACCATCATGAAGAATCCCTGAAATGCCAGTGCGAACAAGCCTTTTAAATAGTTGTTTCCGATATTACCCCATTCCTTATTGGTCATGGTGGCAAACGGAATTGGTGCTATGGAAGTATAAAGGTAAATTTCTATCATTCTTCCGTACAAGATTACCGTAATGATAATTGACAGAATGTGCATGGTAACACTGATCAACATCGTTTCCATGGATAACAGGAACAAATCCCCTAACTCCATATCCTCCAGGGCATCCACAATCCGTGAAATTGCTTCTGTTGCATCCACCGCAGTGTTTCCTGATATCACCCCGGCTGCATTGTTGACCACATGCTGGCCAACATCAAAGACCGCCATCGTGATATTGAACGTATTTGTCACCAGATAAATGGCTACATACGCTTTGAAGATCCAGAGGAAAATGTTATAAGTCTCAAATTCATGGAAATTGTTTTTTTGTGTTACCATCGTGATCAATTCATAGCACAGGACAAAGGTGATGATCAGTCCCGCAATGGGGACAATCACCGTTTGGGATATATTCTGAATCAGATTAAAAATCCCTGCATTCCATCCCTGCGGTGTCTGTCCCACCTGCCCGGCTATGGTTCCCACCTGCTCATTGACAGACGTGAACATGTTATCCAAACTTGACTTAATAAGCCCGATCAGGATATCCTTTATCGCTTCCGTAATTCTCTCAATGATGGTGTTCATCTACCACTCCTCTTAAGAGAACAATGTTGCCAGCTGTGGAATCAGGGTAGTTCCCAGCAGCATGATTCCAGCACCAGCCATCAGCTGTTTGATGCCCTGGCTCTTAGCACCGGGATTGTCATTTCCATATCCTTCCAGAAGGTTTACGACACCCCACACGCCAAGACCTGCGCCGATTGCGACTACAAGAGTTTTTAAAGTTGTAATTGCACTGCTAAAAAATGCCATATACATTCACCAAAACTGACTTCTTTCAGGTGTTTACGGGAATGAAAAAACACCGACTAAAAAGCCGGCGCACCTAATGTCAGTTATTCCTTTCCTCATTATTTTTCGTTCATTCCCATGGTTACTCCGACAACTCCACCTGAATTACCTCCACTTCTTCTTCGGGTTTCGGTGTGTACTGCGGATTTAACTCTTTTTCTACTTTGTATCGGTTTTTCTCATTTTCATCTGCAAGAAACCGATAATTTTTGTGTTTCGTGATATCATATTTGTCTGAGAAAAATGGTCTGGCACCACGAATCTGCAGGATACATTTTCCTCCATCCATGACTGCAATCTCATCTTCTGTCATCAGCTGTTTGCCTGTTTTCTGGTAATTCAATCCAAAGGACTTCTGATTGCTCCTCGTTTCCGAAGTGTTATACAGATCAATGGTTTCCTTACCCAGAAGTTCACTCATTTCCTTTAAGGTAGTTTTCTCTTTTCCACCAAGAAATAGTGTAGTATCACAGTTACCCAGAATGGTATCTGCACTATCCTTATACATTGCCTTTAGCTGACTCTGTGACTGCAAAATAATAGAAGCAGAGATTTCCCTGCTTCGGATAGTTGCAATCAGCTTGTCAAACTGAGGAATCTGCCCGATGTTGGCAAACTCATCAGCGATGACACGCACATGCACCGGAAGTCTTCCACCATATACATCGTCTGCCTTATCACAAAGCAAATTGAAAAGCTGTGACTGCAGCATCGCAATCACAAAGTTAAAGGTTGTATCTGTATCGGACATAATCAAGAACAAGGCTGTTTTCCTGTCCCCAATCTTATCCAGTTCCATTTCATCGTAAGACATGATCTCACGAAGTTCTGCGATATCAAATGGGGCAAGTCTGGCTCCACAGGATATCAAAATACTTTTCGCTGTCTTTCCAGCCGCCATTTTGTATTTTTTATATTGTCTGACCGCAAAATGCTGAGGTTCTTTTGCCTCCAGCTCTTCAAACAACATATCCACCGGATTCTGGTAAGTTTCATCCTCTTCACGGGTTTCACTTTCATTCAGCAGATCCAGAAGGGTGTTGAGATTTTTTTCTTCCTCTTTCCCCTCGTACCAGATAAACGCAATCAATGCTGTGTACAGCAATTTCTCTGCTTTCACCCAAAAATCTTCGGAAGCTTTTTCCCCTTCGCCTTTGGTATTAACAATGATTGTTGTAACCAGCTTCAGGATATCTTTTTCAGACCGTATATAAGCAAATGGATTGTAATGAAGCGATTTGGAAAAATTGATGGTATTCAGAACCTTAATCACATATGGCTCATGAACCACTTTTCCAGATTTATCTTTCATGATATTTCCATTCTTATCTTTCTTAGGTGGTCCCTTTGCTAACATCTTCCCACACTCTTCAATCAAAGTGCCTTTCGGATCTGTAATGACCATGGAACAGTTCATCTGCATGACCGATGGTTTTACGAAAAAACGTGTCTTACCGGAACCACTGCCGCCGATGACCACTATATTTTTATTTCTTGCATACTTCGGCTGCTTCGGTCTGCTCTCCATGGTCAGTGCTTCTGTTGCTGTCAATGGAATGTTCATCCATGAATCTTCCGACATATAAGGCTTGATATCCTCTGCGGTTCCCCATCTGGCTGAACCATACTCGATGCCTTTCCGTAATTTCTTTGCGTCTGCCTGTTTCTGCCAGACCAACACTTTCAGAACGACTGCAACAACAATACCTGCTAGCAGATCTTTCCAGTTATTGCTTAACACAAAACCAGCAAAAATCCGGTCTGCGTGTTCCATTGCATATAATAGTTTGTTCCCCATATCTTCTCCCGGACTGTTCCGGTAAAGAAAAAATGCCCGGTCTGCATAGAAAGCAGCCAGAGCATAAGGAATATTTGTAAGAACCAGTTTCTTTTTATCCAGGGCGGACAGCTTACCCCCGATTTTATTCTTCCACTTCTGCATCAGAGTTTTGCCGCTTTTCTTTTTCATCGACTCTGCTCCTGATGCCGGTTCTTTACTTTGTCCTTCGATTTCTTTGGCATCATTGCCCGGTAAGCTGCAAGACGCTTATGAATGGAAGGTTTATTCGCTTTTTGAATCTGTTTCTGGGAAAATTCACGGAAAGCAGCATTGAGTGCATCCTGATCACGTCCCTTGAAGAATACCAGATAAACCGGAGGCTCTTTGCTCTTGTCTTTTTTCAGAGCATAATTGATTCCGTATTTTCTGGCATATCGTTCAAAGGACTTGATATTTTTGTCCGTGATCTCGATATTGACCATCCCGGCATTCTGTTTTGCCAGCTCTTTTACCGTGACCTTTCCCTGTTTCGGCTGATTTTTCTGTGCTTTCTTCTCTACTGATTTCTGCTTCTGATGACGCAGATACGCAACAAGAACCTTTTTCAACAGGTCTGCTGTAATCTTAGTTGCCCGAATACAGAACGTGACCGTTTTCTGAGTTACCTCTTCCTGCATGACTTTTCCCTCCTTTCAGCGATTCAACTGCTGTCCAGATCTGTAATCATGGCAATCACCCCCTTTAATGAAAAAAGACAGATTAACCGGTAATCAGGTTCTGCACCTGTACGAGTTTTTCTGTCCCTTCTTCTTTTCTCTTATCTTCTCCACCACAATAGATGGGAACACACATTTCAAGTATTCTACTGTAAATACGCTGATGGGCAGTATCCAAATCTGTGGATTTCATTTCATTCAGTCCCAGATTCGTTGTTACGATCAGCGGAAGCATTTTACAATAACGGCTGTCTATCACATTATAGACCTGCTCCAAAGCAAACTCGGAATTTCGTTCTATGCCTAAATCATCAATAATCAGCAGCGGATAATCCACAAGATTTTGTATGATCTGATTCTTGTCTGCCTGATAGCTGGTCATTTCATTTAAGATCCTGGAAAAATTTGTCATCATGACACGTTCTCCCTGTTCCAAAAGTGCATTTGCAATACAGCCTGCAAAGAAACTTTTCCCAGTTCCAACTGGTCCCATCAAAAGCAATCCTACATTTTTCCTCTTCATATCTGCCCAGTTTTCTACATACTGCCTGGCGATTAGTATCTTCTGGTTGCTTCCATTGTCATTTTCAAATTTCCATTCCCAGAATCTTCTTTCCCGAAGTCCGACGGATTTTCTCTGATAAAGCAGTCGCTGTGCTTCTTCCCGCTGCATCTTTTCATCCAGTTCCTGTCTGACTTTCACCTCGCATTCGCACAAACAAGACACTACATGCTCAAATCCCATCAGACTGACTTTCATCTGTTTTCTTTTTCCACAGATGCCACAATGAAGACATCCCTCTTCATCCAGATAATCTGCTGTTACTTTATTTTCCATCACAGGCTTTCTCCTTCCTGAAATTCATATTTGTCAATTCCTGCCCTGGCGCCATCCCGTTCTGCCCAAAGACAGATTGTTGCAAAATGATTCTGATACTCTTTTCCACTGGATTTCATATAAACAGAAAGATGATCAATCCGTTTCTGATAATCCCATGGAAATATTGTCATCAACTCCTGCAGTTCAGCTTCCGACAGAACAACATTTTTAAATCTCCCATACAGACTGAATTTTTCTTCCAGAGCGGGAGTATTGCCCTTACTCTTATCAGTATGATTCTTTTCAGTCTTATTTATCTTAGTATTACTTCCATCCAGATTCTTGCAGTCCGGACTTCTATTTTTTTGCGTTCCGGACTTCCAGTTTCTTGCAATCCGGATTTCCAATTCCTTGCAGTCCGGATTTCCAGTTTCTGGCGTTCCAGAAGCAAAGTATCTTACGGGCTTTCCTCTAATCCGTTTCACAAAATTTTTCACGTATATGACAGAGGGACGATTATTCCCCTGCCGATACCGTTCAATCAATCCAATCCCATGCACACTGTCAAGCTCATAAAGAAGCTTTGTCACTGTCGTATGCGACATTCGCAATAGTTCCTGCAATTCTGCGATCGTGTAAATGATATAGACATAACCATCACTATCAATCCATCCATTTTTCTTGGATAGGCTGATTCGATCAAGCAGAATTCCGTAAAGGAGCTTTGCGTCTGTGGACAGGCTTGCAAACTCTTTTTCTGTGAACAGAGCTTTTGGTATCCGAAAAAAAGAAAACTGGTCAGATTCTTCTGCTCTGAAATATTCAAAATCTGCCATAATATTTTCCTACTCTTCTACATCGAAATCACAATTTGCCGCACTGCCTGTACCATGACATAATTCATCAAGCACATAATTGAATGCATTCATCGCTTCTTCCAAATAGATTTTCCTAGCCTCTTTATCACACGCATACATATCGGCAATAAATCCTTCATCATTTCCTATTGCGTGTACCAGAGTCTCCAGAACTTTCATAAATTTCTTTTTTGAACACTTTTTATTCTGCCTGTTCACATATTGCTGAATATCCAGTACTCTATCAGCATTTTCCTCATTCTCTTCAAGAATTCCAAACGCCAGATCCATGCCAAATTCATAGCCATCACAGGAAATCTGATCAACATCAAGCTGTCCCAGCTCATCTCGATAATTTCTTTCTTCCATTGAAGTCAGTGGTGTCTCATATTCATCCAGATATCCCATATCTGCAATTGTTTCCAGAATATCTCTGGATGCTTTCACCATTTTGTCCATAATGATTTCTCTTTCTTCCATCGGCATATTTGCCATAATGCTGTCTAATGTCATCATTGATTCTTCCTCCATCTCATTTTCATAAATATCGTTGATATAAAAGTGGTTTGCCTTTCCATTGTTCGGAATGATACGCACCAGATTTCCAACATCCACCAGTTCCTGTACTGCCTGATCTACCCCATATCTAGTTGTATTCAGGTCTTTCTTCATTTCACTTTTTGGATAGATTACATACAAATCCCCCTTACCATCTACCCAATCATTCTGCACCGCAAATTTCAAACGATCCAGAAATAAGCTGTATAAAATCTTTGCTGTATTTGACAGATTTTTGTATTTTTCCATTTGGAACAGCACCTTCGGCACCTGCAGACAATCTACCGGCATATACTCCATCTTACTCATTGATTGTTTCCTCCTTCTGTTTGTACAGCACTTCAGCTGAATTGATATTGATTTCCAACATCCCTACAAATACCTGATAGTACAGAAGGCATATCTGTTCATCCTCTCTTGCCAGATACAATCCTTCCAGTTCATCGGACGGATGTTTCATTCCATATACTGCCTGACAGATATCATGGATTTTCTCACATTCCACACTTCTAAGATGCTGCTCCAAGGTGTGGTTAAATCTCTGCCAGTCCTCCAGTTTCTGATTTACTGACATCATGCACTGGAACAGTTCCGCTGCTTCACATGCTGCTGACAGCACTACATTTTTGTTATTGATACTTCCATCGGCATTTTTCATATGCCCTACCATATACGCCTGATCTACTGAAACCATCTTTTATCCTCCTCTATCTAAACGGCATTTCTTCTTCCATGCCCTCTGGGATCTCTAAGAACCCTTCCGCATCTTCTGGAAACGGTGGTCTGTCAACCATTTTTGCACCTGCGAATTCAATCCGGTTTGCATACACTTCGGTGGTATAGATTTTTTTCCCGGTATCCTTATCTTCATAATTACCTGTGACAATCTCGCCTTCCACCATGACCTTCGTGCCCTGCATCAGATAATCTCTGGCAAATTCTGCTTTCTTTGCAAAAGCCTTTACCGGAATGAAACTGACTTCATCGGAATAATTTCTTCTGACTGCCAGAACAAACTTGGCAATCTTATGAAGTCCTTTTTCATTCTCCACTTCGTTGTATCCGGGATTTCTTACTAATCGCCCGGAAATAACTATTGTATTCATTGGCTTACCCCTCCTATGCTTTCATTGATTTGTAACAGATACCGATACATGGTCCACATTTTCCATAGGCACATCCGTAACATTCATCTTTTTCCAACTCTTCTTGCTTCATTTCATCGGCAAACATTCCTAACAGTGTTGTGTAAATCTTTTTCATTGCCAGGAACTTTTCTTCTGCTTTTTCCATCTTCTCTTTGTAAAATGGGATCAGTTCACGAAGAACTGGATGGAAACGCTCATTTTCATCATCCCAGGCACAGGTTTTCATCATACAGCGTGGCTGTTTCTCATAATTGCCCAGATAATATGGGCAGAAGGTACAGCCTCTTTCTTTAACAATTGCCACCGGAATCACTGGCATCTGACTTTTGATTTCCTTTGTTACATGCTTACTTTCAATTCGCTCTCTCATCTTAAAAATCCTCCAAAAATATATATATTTGCAAAAGGGAATTCCCCTGAATTGCCTGTTTTTAAGCACAAAAAAAGAGGCAGACTTACGATTTTTGTTTTCGCAAGCCTGCCTCTTATCAATTTAATATTCTATTTTCCAATGACATACCGTATAAACACGTATATCGCTCTGATCACATACACTGGAATCATGATACTTCCAATCAATGCTCCAATAATGACACTTAATGCAGCCATCCCAAGCGTTGCTGTGGTATCCATTCCTCTCGGAATCAGAATCAACCGCATTTTATGTATTCCAAATGGTAATCCGGCAATAAATACCCACCAGAACCAATCCGTCTGCCCACTGACTTTCATAATTGTTTTTGTCATCCAAAACCAGAATACCATAAATGCCAGTGGCAGAATTGATTTTTTAATTACATCTTCAATCGTCATCTTTTTTTCTCCCTCTGTCTGATTCCTTCCGCCACCTCCCGATTAAGGTTTGCCAGTATTTCTCTAACCACAGGAGAATCCAATCGAAAGGTTTCCAAATCTTTCTCCGTAAGCTCCCTTCCGTTCGCATCATATCTTCGTACAATTTTTAAAGCCATACTTTCACTTCCTTCCTGCTGATAATCCTAATGTTTTCAACAAATGTTTAAATTTCTCTCTTTTTATCCGTTTAACACGTATCTTTTCTATCTTTTTCAGATAGACTTGTATTCTACTTGCCATATCTTCATTGTTCATTCTTTACCCTCTCTTTCTGCCCACGATGCCAGAAGCATAAATATAATTTCTTCCATCTGAGTCTTTGTATATGTCTCTGGAAAATATTGTTTCAATTTCTTCGCCGGAATCTGCACCTGAACTTTTCCAATACTTTCATTCATGCAAATCTGGTCAATCTCTGAATACGTCAACATCCGTTCTTTTGAAATCTGTTTAAATTCCTTTGCCTGCTTCATGGACGGTACTATATTGTGATTATGCATATACTGAAGTAATATCTGCTGCTCTTCAGTTCTCAAATAGGAAACTTCAACAGCTGTATTAAAGGGAAGCTTCTTCTCGTCTGCCAATTCTAAAAACTCTGCGATCAACTCTGTCAGATGAATATATCGAAGAATCTGTCTGGAACTATCTCCTGTATTCTGACTGACTTCTTCCGCCGCTAACTTCTTGCCAACTTGGCAAGAAGTTAAATCAGATCGTTTTCCCTGACGCTTTAACGCCTCATATTTCATTTTATAAGCAAATGCCTTTTCGCTGATCAGCAGCTCTTCTCGTTGAATGTTGGAATCTACCATAATCACCGTCGCTTCATCATCTGTAAGATCTTTGATGATAACCGGCATTTTCTCTAGTCCAGCAAGTTCACATGCTCGTTTTCGCCGATGACCAGCTACCAGCTCATAACCACCAGACTCTCTCAACCGCACAATACCAGGAACCAACACGCCATATTGTGTAATGCTTTCTGATAATTCTTCCATTTTCTTATCATCTTTTACTTGAAACGGGTGATTTGGAAATGGATGAAGGCTTCCTATTTTTATCTCGCAAATTCCATTGTTTGTTTCTTCGTTTGTTCCAAACAACGCATCAAGTGGCTGTAAGGAAATGGGAGTTGCTCTTTTTTTAGATGGCATCTTCTAGCACCTCCTCCGTCACTCTCCGATAAGCCTCTGTAGCTTTGCCTTTCGGATCATAAGAGAAAATACTCTGTCCTTCTCTGACTGCTTCCTTCATTCTTACAGAAAATGGAATATAATTATCAAAGATATGAATTTGACTTCCATATACATTTCTGAGAAGTTCCATATTATTTCTGGCATCATTTGTATGCGCATCGACCATCGTGAACAGAATCCCACCGACTTGCAACTTCGGATTAATCTGCTTACGAACCTTACCGATCGTTTTTAACAACTGCTGCAAGCCTTTGATTGGCAGGTAGGACGCTTCAACTGGAATGAGGACTTCATCTGATGCAGCCAGCGCATTGATCGTAATCATTCCCAATGATGGCATACAGTCAATAATGACTGCATCATATTGATCCTTGATACCATATAAAATCTGTTTCAATACATATTCCCTGCTCATTGCATTTACCAACTGTACTTCCGTACCTGCCAGTCCAATGTTAGAACAGATAATATCTATTCCCTCTGCCTGATGTCTGATATAACAGTCTGAAGGAATATCTTCATCTTTCATTACTGCATCCATAAGAGCTGTAAGTGTTTCATTACTGTCATCACAATCACGATATCCAAATCCTGCGGATACATCAGACTGTGGATCGGCATCTACAATCAACACTTTCATATTCTTTTGTGCTAATCCTACTGCTAAATTAGCTGTACATGCGGATTTTCCAGTTCCCCCTTTTTGGTTTACAATAGAAATAATTCTAGCCATTTTTCATCACCTTTCATCGTCGTCAATCAAAAAGAGGACTGAATTAGACAACCGGAATCTATATTCCATGCGAGCTAATTCAGTCCTATAATTACAATAATTCTGTTGTTTTTACTCTTGTCTTACACAAATCCATTTCCAGTCTGGATCTGTAATAATTCATATTCTGGAATGACAGCGCTGCCTTATTTTTCCCTTTTTCAGGGAGTTAAAAATAAGGACTAAATTAGTGCAACCCCTTGTATTTACTGGAGTTTTCTAACTTGTCCTTATTATAACTCGACCATGTGGTGACACATTTGGAAAGTTGGGATCTATTTTTCTTAATTCTTGAGTCAACTTTGATAATGACCTTCTTATTGTATCATCATATATAGGTGTGTTCAACCAAGATACAAATACTAAATCCTCAAATCCCTCTTTTGGTTTATATAATGCTTTTATCGCATTATCCCTTTCTTTTTCAATCAAAAGCAATTCTCTTGCTCTCTGTGTCATCGGTATTTTTCTTTTACCCATTTCAGTTTTAGGATAATGAAATCTAGGATATCTACCTTTAACTGTTCCATCTTCCTCTATAGCCATTGTTGTTACCAGATTAGTATTTACATATATCATACTATTATCAAAATCTACACTTTTCCATTCAAGTCCTGTGGCTTCTCCAAGTCTCATACCTGTTTCCAGCATAAATTCCATCAGTTCAGCATGTTCAAGCTGTGACTGTTTCACTCTTGGTCTATAAATATAATCCACAAACAGCTTTTCCTGTTCTAATGTCATAGGCTGCTTTATCCTTTTAGCATCATGTTGTACATTCCATACTGCTTTTCTTGCTGGATTTCTATCTATAATATTATCGTCAACAGCCTTCTGAAACATTGAATGTAATATAGATCTTACTCTCTTTCTATATGCATCAGACGGCAAATTATTAAGTGCCTTTTGAATAGTAGTGGTATTCAAGTCTTTCATTTTAATAAAGCCTATATCCCCTTTGACTTTATTATACATCTTGTCATACTGATGTCTGGTTGAATCTCTTATTGAAATCTCATAAATTTCCATCCATATCTTATACCACTCATCAACAGATAATTCAGGATTTGCCAAATTTTTCTTACTATAATCTTTATATTTGGCTTCATCCATCCTTCTTCTTAATTCTGCAAGATTCCTGCACCTTATACATTCTGTTTTGCCAAATCTATTAACAAATCTGCCTAGAAATCTACCATCCTTACTTTGAGTAATTCCTTTACCTAATTCCTTTCCATTTAATGATTTTCCCATGTTGCTCCTCCTACACAATAGAAAAAGCTACCTGTTTTCATATAAATAATAACATATATTATGAAAAATAGGTAGCTTTTTGTGAACTTTTTATTTTGTCTGATTGTCAATCCATTTATCTAATTTTTCTTTATTGGCATACCATCTATTTCCAATCTGTATACCTATTCCGTTTCTTCCTCTTAATATCTCTCTGCATTTCGTATCACCAATTCCGAGATATTCACACACTTCCTTGATATTAAGCAGTTTCTTTTCATCTATTTCCTGCATTTATTTCTATACCTTTCACTAAGCATCTGTCTTACTATTGCTTCATCAACAAGTTCCATTACCTCTGAATCTTCCGGAATATGCCCTATCTTACTTATAATCTTTCTTCTATCTATAGATACAGTCTGTTCAATAAGAATCAAAGATGGCTTTTCTATATATCCGCATACATTCTCTTTATTAACCTTTACATGTACCGGCTTCCCTTTCTTATCCATTCTTGATGTCATAGGACATACATTGGCTACTGGTGAACTCGGATAAGTTCCAATAACAACACATGGTCGTACACCTGATTGCACACAGCTATGAATATGTTGTCCTAAATCAACATAAATAATATCGCCTCTATTTAACTCCTTCATTCAGCCAATCCTCCTATCATTTTAATCGGAAGTGTTAGTCTTCCTTCATCTACCGTTATAATTACACCACCTACAGAATTGATAATACCAACCTTGTCATATGCATCCCTAATTGATGTACTTATTGAACCAATATTAGCAAGCAACAATCCTTCAGCTTCTTTATTTTTTATTCGTCTTGTCAATCTCATAAAATGTATATTAACATCATATTGTCCCAAAATATCCCTATGAAAAACTTTCCTTATTATAATATTATGAGCTTTTGCATATTCTCGGATATATCTTAACTGCTTTATCTCCCTAGCTTCTGCACCATTTATATCTCCTTCTGTAGACAAATAAACAAAGCAATTAATCGGTTTTTCTCTTTTTTTCATAATCTATAAAACACTCCTTCTATACTGGCTTATTATCCAACATATAAATAAACATTTTTGTATAATATTTCTGCTGCTCTGGATTAAGTTTCTTTAAACGATTATCTATTGACTCATTCAGCGCATTCCCATTTTCTGCAGGAATTCCCAGCACGCTATTTGCATCAGTATGTAAAACCGTAATCAACTCAAAAAGCAGTTCCATACCCATTTTTCTTGTTCCAAGTTCTATTAAATTCATATGGTACTTTGACCTATTTACCTCAAATGCAAGCTCTTCAATTGTCTTATGGCACTTAATTCTCTGTGCTCGTATAGCCTGCCCTACTTCAAAACTGTTATATTCCATAACCTTCACTCTTTAACATTCTTCATCATAATCATTAAATCTAAGAGTCATTGCTCTTAAATCCAGAATAACTATTCCACTACTCTGAACCGCATCTATAAAGTTCTGTAAATCTTCAAGATTAGTTGTAATATCATAAATATCCTCAACAACTAATGCCTTGTACTTCCCAGAAATTAGATACTCAATTAATTCCAAAATATCTTCTCTAGTTATCTCTCTTGATGTAGCATCATCTTCTAATGCATCATTACAATTAATACCAAATTTCCTAGCTTTCATAGTATCCATGTAGGCTTGATTTTCTAAGAGCTTCTTGTATTCCTCCTCATTATTGGCAAATTTGATTCTTGGCTTGATAAACAAAATTCCTTCAATACATCTGATTCCGTTATAAACTACCATTTCTTATTCCTCACTTATTCTTTATTAGTGAAAAATATGCGCATATTCCCTGATCAAGAGCCTTATCGGTAACTCATTGACTATAGTTATATAGTACCTAAATATACTTAATCATTACAGGAAGCAGCTCTACGAATATAAAAGAAAAATCCGTAGCAGCACTACGGATTGATTAATAAAAAAGTTACATTTCTCTCATCGCCATAATAACTCTTATTTCCTGCTCCGTAAGTACCATTGTGCGAACTCCATAAGCAAGATAATCTACAGAACTATCTAGTAGCTCCGCCATAACACCAAATAAATCTACAGATACACCATTCTTTCCACGCTCTATGCTGCTCATACCATCTGGTGTTATTCCTAATTTCTCTGCTAATTCAGCCTGTGTATAACCAGCTTTCTTTCTCATTTCTTTAATTCTTCTTCCACTCTCTGTTATATCGTAATACATTTATCCTCTTTTCCAGCCTGATAACCAGAAAAGAATTCAAGCCTACCCACACAAAAAAGACGCAAAGAGAAAGCCCAGTATTATACTGGTTATCTTTCCCCTGCGTCTCTGGTGCTTCTATCTTTCGATGTGCCCTTATCAGGTGGGCTGTAATTTAATTGTCAATCGTTATATTCTGAAAGTTCCATTCTCAGAATGTTCCTTCATCATTCCCTCGGAATACTTCTTGAGTATCATCAC
>ERZ772871.205-NODE-205-length-83007-cov-11.5332_pt1 | contig 83007 bp, 61 predicted proteins | sample MGYA00511899_ERZ772871 | MGnify/ENA primary metagenome ERZ772871 (study PRJEB29015, sample SAMEA2737693) | human gut metagenome | biome: human gut; feature: human-associated habitat; material: faeces | place: China | collected 2012 ...
ATCCCAAGACTCGCTATTATCTGGTTGGCTAAACCTTGGATAAACCGGAATCCCACCGGCTTGACTACACACCCTTAGCTGGGCGCACAACTGGCAGTTGCCATGCTTTTAATCTTTGCAGCAACATCTTTACTCTCTAACCAGAAATATGGTTGTTCAGAAACATGCGTTTTTAAATATTCTTTTACATAATCAACACTCTCAAAAAGAACCTCATATTCCTTTAAGAATACCTCTTCAAATGCCTTATCTCTTTCCTCTTTGCTATTAAGCATATTGACATAAGACATCTTTGAAATATAATCCATCGCACTAGATATTAAATCCGAATCATTCTTGCCAGAATTTATGGTTGAAAATGCTTTTCTTGCCATATCGGCTTCCTGATCTGGAACCATGGCCATGATTGGCATCAAATACTTTGCAGACCAATCAAATGGGCATTCCGTTCTCGTAAGTTCTTTCCAAAGATTACGAAGTTTCACATGTTCAAGCGAACTCTTATATGTCAATACTGCCTTTTGCACTTTCTCATAGTACTTGTCCGGTTCGGAGACATAAGAGCCCTTAAATCCATACTGGTCGTCTTCAATCATTGCATTTACATCATCCAAAGAAAGTCCATCTAAATAATGTGAGCATGACTTTTCAAACATCTCTGCCTGCGAAGACATAAACGTTCTAAAGTTATCCACATTAGCTACTAAAAGTTCCAGAAACTTCTTCTTCTGAGAATCCAACAAGCTATTGGCTTTCTTTAAATCTCTCAGCATCTCATAAAATTCTTTTCCTTCATCAATATTGTTCTTAATAACAGAATACGCCAAACGAATCTGAGTTATCTTGTCACACCATGAACGAATAGTCTCAATATATGTGGTATTCTTAGCTAATATCTTATTACTGTATTCAATAATCTTATATTCCGTAATAAGTTCATCAATTTTACTATGAACTGTATCCTTATTCCAAACCCAATTTGCTGCATCAGAACTAAACTTATATTCTAAATGATTGATGTATTGTCCACCATCGCCCACTGCATTTGCTATTGATACAAGCTCTCCCCCTGCATACGACTCAAGATATTTCAGCATTCCTTGCTTACATCTATCCTTGGTAATTACTACTTTCAAATCCTCTACTGCATCTGGATTAGCTATGCAAATATTACCTATTTCAAGAGCGATGTCACTATCTGATTTTCCCTTTCCATCATTCTGATTATTTGCAATAGCACAATAATTATTTATAAGTGAACATACCACATCCTTACTAGTTTTAAATGATACATCATCCATATCATACTCAACTAACCAAATCGGGAATGAAAATGTTTTCATTTGTTCTCTTATTCTAGATCTTGTATCTGTGATCGACACACAATATTTGGAATCAATTGAAAATGCCTCTGATGTCACCTTATTAAACGCTCTCTCTGATTCTGTAAGTGTAACAATATATTTATCCTTATATCTTTTATCTGGAGTATTCTCCTGTTTAATGATCTCAGCAATCATTGTGGCTAATTTATCTGTATCAAGCGTATCAGTTGTCATATTATCGCTATACGAATAAGTTCCATTTGCATACTCTTTCAAAATAAATCCAAGAATAAAAGCAGTAAGGTTGCAAGGCATAAAACCGTATGGTTCTTCCTTTAGGATATTATAAATATATGCAATCGAAACTCTGTCATGGTCTTTAAATACTTCATTAATAATTCCATCAACAACATTTTTTAATATTGCAATGTATGATCGAGAAGTCTTCCAATAATCAGCCACTTTCCATACATCTTTAAGAGCATTTTCTAATTTTGTCGCCTCATTTCCGGAACGGAATGTACCCTTCATCTCCTCTGTAATACCGCATGTTGCACCAGCTACAAGAGAATTAGCACCATACATGGTGTTCACTACATTTGGGAATGCAGCCTCAAGACAATTAGGATAATGACATTTATTAATTTCCATTAACTTTGAAATCAAATCTGTGCTATTGGCAACCCGTTCGCCTTCTTTCATATATTTTGAATATACATAGAAGTCTCCACTCTTTATTCTCTTAGCCCAGTTCTTCAATACATCTGTAGCATAACCTTCATAGGTTTTTCTCTGAGTAATATCGCTATTACCAATAGCCAAAGCCATAGCATAATTTTCAACAAATTCTCCATATTGGGCATCTCCTAAAGTTGTATTTGACATATCAACTACAACAACTGAAGTATCAGGATTTGACTCAAAGAAAGATTTTATTTTTTTCTGCAGTGTTACTCTCTCACTGTCATCTCTGGCTATTGTCGCTACAGCATACAATTTATTATTTACAGTATCAGGATTATTTGCTTTTTTTGCCTCACTATCAAAATCAGATAAAGTCGCGTATGCTAAACTGTATCGCATTTCTAATGAAGGAGCTGAAGGAGTAAATTCAATAATATTCCTCAAATCACACCCAGTCATAAATGACAAATCTTTTGTTGATTTATTCTGTGCGTCTTTAATATATGGTGTTGAATCAACCGTAGTTCCTGTATTCTTACAACAATATGAGAAAACATCTCCAGTCAAAGGTGTTCTTGTAATAACATGATCATTTAAAAGTTTCTTTGCAATATTTCTAGCCGGGAACTCAAGATCCGTTCCTTCAAAAGCAAGTGTAATGTTCTTATCATTTGGTAAAAAAATATCTCTATTACCAGTCATTCTATCGGATGCGGCTTGTAATAAAAGAATTGTTTTTAATACTCTCTTTTCTTCTTCAATCAAATCTTTATCCAGCTTTGGTGTATAGCAGTTTAACACTTCTTTGATTCCTGAAGCAAGCTTACTCTGTCCACTTTCATAGAAGAAGCTCCATAGCATATCTATAGTTATAAATGGATTTTGTGAAGAGAAATCATAATTATCGATAAACCACTGGAATGCTTTCACATCCTCTCCCTCATCGTTCTTAATAAAATTAAACATACTTCTAGCAGTAGATGTATAGTAAATGGATATATGTTGGAGCAATAATGCAGCATAAGGATGAATAGGCAAAACGTTCGACAAATCAGCATCCGTAAGTCCAATCTTATTCTTTACCGCTGTGCGGCTTTGCATGGTTCTCTTATCAAGACTTCCCTTATTTTTTTCCCATTTAGCTGCTAATGTTTCATCTTCTGTTACCTTCATAGCCTCGTGCATCAACGCAAATGCTATATTCTCTGGTAAAGAAATGTGTACAGGAGGCACAAATCTATCTAATATCTTTTTCTTATCTGGATCACCATCAGAAAAATAGCCTTCAGCCTTATGTGTTACTATCATCAAACAGAATGGTGCTGTCGCAGCTAACTCAGCAATCTGTTGAAATCCAGTTAAATGATGCAAATTATTCTCAAAATACTCTGAGAATTCATCCCATATGAAAATAAGATTATATAGATTATTTTTTTCAATAACCTCTCTAATCCACTCGCACAGCTCGCCGGTATTCATCGAAAAACTCCCCTTAACCATACTGACCTTGAAGATTTTCGTAATCAAAGTACGAAGTGCGTCATCCTCATATGTTCTGAGTTTTTCAAGAATATCATCAGCCATATCCCCGCCTAAAACATCTCTATATGAACCAGCTGCAAAAATATCAAAGCTCCGCTTATTTTCATCATTTTCAAAATATCTAATAAGAGCTCTCTTAAGTGATGAATTCGCCTGATTCTCAATTCCATTTTCTACAAGAGCTTTTTCAATTCCCTCTTGTATTGCAACAATAAGTTCAACATCATTGTTTATATCTGATGATCCATAACGATGACATACTAATATTTTTCCTGATTCTTTCTGAGCCATCAAATCCTTGTACAAGAATGTATCCAGATTATACTTTTCAAAATATGTTTTTGTCTCATCGGCATTTGCTTCAATTAACTTTTTTAAAGTCAAAACAGCATGTGACTTACCAGTACCATAAGCTCCATCAACCCATATGGATAGTTTTTGTTTTCTTTTAAGAACATCAACTGTTGCCTTAAGCAAGGATACAAATGATGGGTGTGGATAGAATTTTTTCCATAAATCTGGTACCGTATCAATAATTCTTTTATCTACTTGCGGAAAATAATCCGGATCAATATCGAAATAATCGCGATAACTCATATCTTGCCCTCCTAAAAAAACTGATTCAATAATTCTGCAGCACTAATATCACTTTTTATAGTAATACTGTCAAGTCCAAGCGTGAATCTTGCCTCGATAAACTCAGAATAATTAAACGTCAATCCATTCAGTATCTTCTCCATCATATCTCTATCAAGTCCAAATATCTGCGTAGGGCTAATGCCTCCTCTTTCGATAGAATTATCGAGAAGCTCTGTAAGTGTAAACTGTCTACGATTTCCACAAGCTTCTGCAAATTTTAACAGAGAATAAAGAATCACTCTTTCATCTGGATTTGCCCATGATGTTCTGTAAATTGCCACCATTTTATTCTTTTCCTTTATTGCTTCACCCATACCTACATGTGCAAACCCCAGTTCAACTAATCTTCCAAATGAACTCCAAACATCTGATACCCATTTTTCATCTGCTCCATCATCAACTAACATACTACAAACATACTCTTTACTGAGCGTCTCATTAAATTTTATATTTTTCACATACCAACCAATTTGTGGATTATATACCAGATTAGAAAGCATTAATGCCCAACTTAATGAATCATCTAAACCAATATCAGCAATTATCTCAGCAAAGCGTGTAAATCCATTTTGATCTAACAAATCTGCATCTCTTAAAAATCTCTTGAAAAAGCTAAACATATTTGATCCCAAACGATTCTTCTCATTGAACTCATTTCTGAATTCAAAATACTGCTCCAACCAATCTATCTTTGGAGCATGATGTGAAAAGCAATTTAAACTTTGTGTTTTACCCATTTTATTTCCTCCTTTAGGCTTCTCTAATGATTTATATACCAAACATCCTTTTTCTACTTTATGGCATTGTGCACAATGGTGGCATCCATCACTCACCATAACTCTTCCATCTTTTATTTTCAAAATTCCATATGGACAATCTGCTTCACACTCTCTACAACCAATGCAACATGCCACTTTTCTAAAAACATTTTTCAATAACTTAATAAAGAGCGTTGCACTCTTTGTTAATTCTAAGTTATAAATCACTTCAATCTTGTTATCAACTTGACTTAACTCAAAAGAATATTCGTTTCCTCGGAAATTAATTATATATGGCGAATCACTGGTTCGAAGTACTCCTATAGTTTTTATCCATTCTTTCCAATCTGTTTTTGGATTGGTCACATATATGTGTCCTAACTCTTTATCGTTCTTTTCTTCATAATTAACGGGTATAGATATATCGCGTCCATTTTTTCTTGCTTTCCATCCCCCATTTGCCATGAATTGATCTAATTTCTTTTCAGATGGGAAATTTTCTTTATATACAGAAGATATTGCATCTAAGAGATGATTAAACTCATTTGGATAACACACTCTTGCCATATACTCGTTTCTTTCAGCAGCCCTTGGACATACTAAACAGCCTGCTCTTCTATTCCCCTTTTTATATGCTTCATTTAAATATAGATTTCTCATGTATATATACATATAAAGTTCTGCGGAATTCCATTCTAAAATAGGATTGCAACTATACTGTCCTTTATGTTTTTCGCCCAAGCTAATAAAATCATATTCATTTCGCGAAAGACTTTCACTTCCTCGTACACCTACAAAAGCCATTCCAGTAAAATCTGGTTTTCCCAGTATTCTTCGCAATGCCGTAACTTGTGGAGAAGTCTTATGAACACTACAGCACCACCTATTCACAGTTGCTGGCGGACCAAACTTTGACCATGTGTAATCCGGTGAAAAATCAGATTTTGCTACAATAAATTCAATTTTATTATCTGAACATAAATCATGAATTACATCAACCGTTTTATACGTATCCGGGAACTCCATTCCAGTATCACCAAATAACACCTTAAATTCATTATGAGGTAGTGCCCTTTGCACCAAATCAAGGGTTGCCACACTATCCTTTCCTCCTGAAAAAGCCACATAGAACACATCAACTCTATCTTTATACTTTACATACGAGTTATAAATCATTTTAATTGTATCCTGTGAAAGCTGATTCATTAAGTCCATGTTTTTTTCAACCATTGCTGGTATATCTACAAATCTAAGTGGATATCCTTCTGGTTCAGGTGCCTCGATAATTTCTAATTCTGGGGCACTATACACTGAACCACCTTTTGTTTTAGCAACTAATCTTCCCCTGTAATAATAATTATTTGCCTCTGCCCACATATATGGGAAGCTATCATTCTTATCATATATCCAATATTCGTCAAAACCTAATATATCCAATTCTTTATAATAAACCGGGCGCGGTTCCTTCGAAAATGTTAGTGGCATCGGTATGAGAACAAAACCTCCCGTCGATGCATCCCATTCATAAGCGTACATTTCATCTATCCTTCCTTGTTTCTTATTTGCTTTGCCTTTATAATTGCACTATCAATTTTACTATAACTTCTTCTCGTCAAAAGATTCTGATCTGCAAGATAATCAAGAGCCTTTTGTTTTGTTAATACACAGTCGCTATTGGCTAACACATCTGCACACACTTCAACAAAATCATCATATCCGCTACCTTTTCTTACCAAAGCACCGGCTACATTATTAAGTGATCGCCCGTTATTTAGTAGTGTATACTTTGAACTGTAATACATCAAATAGCTTTCAAGCAGAAAAGCATTCCATTCATAACCCACATTAGGGAACACTAAGAATGAGTCTATATCCTTAATTAACATATAGCCCGTTGACAAATAAGTTGCCAATGCATTATCAATCTCCTCAACATCAAACTTAACATCATTTTTATTTACAAACTGTTTCCTACTCGTTCTGATAACAGTTTCTGACAAAGAATCAAAGTATATTACTCCGCCACTTACTTCCTTTGAAAACTTGTAGATATCATCGTCAGAAAATGGTGCTTTATGTTCTCCATAGAGCCTATATACAGCTGCCATACTAAGAAATTGCCCTAAGTTGCATATAACTTCGCCATCAAAATTAAATCTCCCTGATAATTTCTTCGAAACAGCATTTCGAATACCAATTGACGTGAGATACGCATTATTCTCTATAAACAATGGCATATTCTTCTGAATTTTTACAAATACACGAGACCAAATGCAATAACCATCTTCTTCAATATCTTCACCAATAAATCCTGATATTCTGTCTGCATCTTCTGAAGTGAATTCAAACATCCAATAATGGTAATAATGTCCCCTCTCATTCAGAACAATATTAGGATTTGATTTAATCTCATTATAAATTATCTCCTTCGATATATGAGATAAACCAGCATATATTTCATCATATGATAATGGTTTCCCCATTGATAGTAAGAAGTCTTCTATTTCCGATGAATGATCAATTTTCACATTCTTTTCTTTAGTCATATATTCTTCAGCAAAGTAGTATTCATCTGGTTCACATACATACTCTAAATATGGCTTAAGCATCATCGCATCTGTTAAATTAAAACAATACGCAAATACATCTGTTAAATCAGAATAAATAGACTTATAATATAAAATCTGCTTTCCACTTGCAAAACTGCTTGTTATATACTCCATAAGTCTTTCTCTTGCACTTTTATTGACGATGCCTTCAGCAGGAAATACACGTCCTTGATACAAAACTCCACATTTACGCAAACATATTTCCAATTCTTTATCTGTAAAATTTATTTCTTCACCAACAATGTCAGCATATGTTTCACGAAAATTATCAAAATCAATGGAATCGAATCGCATACCACTCTGGTATCTATGCATCAGAACTCTAACAAATGATTCTTTATCAAATTCAATTGTCTTTTCAAATGGCTTCGCATTTTTTGAAAACGAGTACACATCTTCTTCAACTTTTGTTATCCATGAAACGTCTTCTAGTACTGTTCTCAATTTCTCAATATCAATCGAAAGTCCAATCATGGATTTAATCCATTCTATATTATAACCATGCACATCATCATATACACTCGCCATGGATTTTAAACGTATATACAATGCAACATTTTCTTTCTTACCATCAACATTGCTCGTTTCCGATTTTACACTTGTTGTGTCAAATGATTCATCTCCTGAAAACTGATTATATTTTCCCCAAGCTGCTCTAAACTGATTATGGTGAGATTCATCATTTTTGTATTTGTATGCAATAACTAATTTTTCTGCATCTATATTGCATATTTTTAATAATTGTCCTACTTTATTGACAATAGCATCCGCTGAATACCCTATAGCCTTACTCATTTGCCCATTTATAATGTGTGGATAATCATCTAGTAGGCATTGATACACTTTTTCATACAAATTACTCCATGTTTCAATACCATATTCTCTAGTTCCAAAATATTCAAAAAATATCACCTGTGAGTTTTTATAAACCCCTTTTTTCTTATAATCCACATACATAAGCTCTGTATCTTCTTTATTGCTATCATCTATTGCATTTTCTTTATTAATAGCAGAAAACTTTTCTTCCTCATTCTCCGATTCTGCATCTTCCATATCGTCTGATAAAAATTGCTCATTATGTAATAGCCAATCTCGATATAATTTCACCGCACTAATATATTTGGCGGAATATCGATGAGATATTTGTAATTTATTCAAAATCCCCTCTATTATATCCAATCTAGTTATCTCAAGCAGGGAGGTTCCTAATACTCCTTCATTCCTTAAATCTTCATCTATATCATAGTATGTAATAAATATCTCCGATACCTGGGCAGGAGAAAACTGTTCTGAAAGCCATTTTGAAAACAAATCTCGAATATTGATAGATTGATTACACATTTCTCTTGCCTCCTTTAAAATTTTCTCAAATTCATCTGTATCATGTTTATACATTTCTACCATTCTTACAAACAGTTTAGATGCACCACGCAATCCTGATTTTTCGTTCGTAATTAGTTCATTTATCAGCATAAATTGCATTGTGATACCATTTTCATTACGAAATATTGAATCTATAGTTAATCCTCTATTAATTGCCCGTTGCCTCAATTTTTTTGATACAGTTTCGATAGCAGCCTTTTTTGAAATTTTATCCAGATTGTAATCTTCACACGCAGAAATCAGTATTGCAGTTTCCTGTTCATCCCACGGAATACGTATAGGCAAAATAACACCCCCTAAAAGAAGATTGCTCCGTAAATCATTTTACTTTTTATGTCTTCTATCATAACTAATAAGATCCCCGAAATCACAATCATATTCTTCGCATATTTTTTCTAAAACTGATAAAGAAACATTTTCTCCCCTAGTCATTTTTGCAATAGTACTACTGCTGATTCCCAAATCATTAATCAAATCCATTTTTTTCTTTTCATTATCAATTAATAATTTCCATAATCCGTTGTATGATATTGCCATATTATTTACCTCGTCTACTGTTTGACACTATACACTCTAAACCAATCAGGCATACTCAACCCAATTATGACAATGATATCACAAAACCGACATTTTTTTCAATCAATTCTCACATTTGTAATTCGATTTCTCGCATTTATTTTTTAACTTAATGCTGTACAATCTCCCCCTATAGTTTATCCAATTCTTTTTGATGCTAAAATGCAGATAGAACACAAATATTTGTCCTATCCGCATCAATTTATTGTAACTCACTATCAATAATATTCAAATTTTTATCCACTCCTGTATTGACAATCATACACACGACCCCACCATCAACTACAAATACTACCTTTCCTTTCGCCTTATCTCCAATTTTGTCATACAGCCTGCCAGCACTCATAGACTCACCTTTAACAGTAAAAGGGCTGTTAGCCACATACCCTATTTTACCAAGTCCTTTTACCTTTACCTGTATTGCTTCCTTGTCGTACTCATTATCCGGCTCTTTTTCAAGTTTGACTTTCATTCCTTTTTCCATAAAATCACTGCCAAAATAATGGCTACAACCTGCTATTGTAAAACCTTGAATGAAAAACTAAAACCCAACTGAAAATACGTCTAATAATCAAAATTCTGTTCTGAGGTCAAATAAAGCCCTAATAATGGATGTTCAAATTCAAATATCATGCTATAATTAAGGCATCCCAGATAGCAGGTATATATTTGTTTGCATGATTAACAGACGGCTGGCTACTTGTTATGCAAAAGTAAATGCGTCCCGTCTATTTAATACCTATTGACAAATCGATTACTATCTGTAGCTTCGGTCTAATTACTTTTTAACGAATAAATCTGGCATTAAATGCACTTCATCTGGCGGGATGAGGTGCATTTTTAATAATGACATTAATGCTTTGAAATCTTCATCATCCTCTTCTACGAGCTCGTATGGACTTTTATTTCCAAGTCCAGGACGTTTTACACTATTGATATGATTCATTAATAAAGTCATATCTTCTTGCGTGTATGGGTTTAAGCTTTTTCCTTTTGGCACGGCATAACGAATAAATTCATGATTCTTCTCGATACACCCTTTTTGCCATGAAGCCATTGAATCACAGTAATAAAGGCTTGTTCTATAAACTAGGAAGCCATCTTCATCCAGCGTAAGTTCTAACTCATCTACCTTCTTGAATTCGCTGCCGTTGTCAGTCAATATAATCGGAAACAACCGTCTGAAAACATCTATTCCCAATCCTGTCTCGAGATAGTCAAAAACCCTTTTTACGGATTCTGCTTTTCCATCTGGCATCAGGAATAGTAGCATTACGTTGTTCTTTCTAAAGATCATTGTAAGCAAACGCTTTCCAGATTCTCTAACGCCTTTTACAGTATCCATTTCTGTTACTTCATCTTCTGAATATTTGAATTTCATCGCATACTCAAAATCCTCATATGTCCTACACTGTCTATACTCCATTGAGTGAAATCCATTGATATCGTTGTACTTTTTCTTTCGTGGTTTGTAGCCTGTCTTTCTTCTTAAATCTATGTTTTTAATAGATAAGGCACCTTCATCGATATAGTTATAAAGTGTTCTCAAACACACTGGCCTTTCATTTTCATGTTCTGCATATATGTGTGTTAAAGGCTGGCCTTTCTTAACAAGTCGAGTCACAAGTTCATCCAATTCTTCCTTCTTTTCATCAGAAAGTCTAACTCCTTGTCGACTCTCCGATCTACGACGAGTTACAGCTGCATCAGCGAATTTCGCACTGTAAATATACTTATCTTTGTTGCAAAGCTTTTTATCCTTACAGTTATTACAAACATACGGAGGCAAATCAAACTTATGGCAAGCAACTGATACATATCTATCGCATACCTTGGTACAATCCACTCCTCTGCAAAGTCTACACTTTGTATTACAGGCTTCTTCATCACACCCGCACAAATTCCTTACTGTGCATTGTCTTGCCATGCGACAATCTTTTCCATTCGGGTAATTACCTTTAATGAAGGTTCTGTTTTCTTTAACTTCATGTGCAATAGTAGATGGATGTCTGCGAAATCTTTTTGCTATTTTTTTGAATGACTCCCCTATGCATATCCCAGTTTCTATTGCTATTCGATCTGACAGGTCCATTTGTCCACTAGCATTGTAATAATTCACATCTGCTCCTTTCCCAGCAGATAGTAATCGATATAACCAATATATCATGCCTTGGAAAGGCTGTAGAAAAAGTAAACTAGACCTTTTATAGCCATTTTCAGTTGTCAAAGTACAGGTTTAATTTTTCATTTTAGGTTCTTTCTGATTATATAGTACTATATCAGCTGTCCTATAATTATCCCTTGCATCTCGAATCTTTGTTCTTTGACCTAAACAAAATATTGCAGTCTGACATACTTACAAAAGCATGAATGTGGAATGGACGGATATTGTATTTCGTTGCGTTATGGAGATGAAACTCTCCCTAACGCAAAACGAAAACAATATCCGTCCATTTTACATAATAGGTTTGTTCTATTTCGTTAAGACTATTGCAAATACATTTTTGATGTGCTAAAATGTGTAGGTATAAAAAATAACAAGCAAATATCCGTTAGACGGTTTGAGTCAATATGTGGTGTGTTGGCTAATATAAACTAAATATCAACGCAAAAACGACCGCTTATTAACTATGGCGGTTATTTTTGTGTCAATTTATCTACAAGACGTACTATGTATGTGGTAAATAAACCACTCACAATTCTGCCAATAATTCCTATAATAAATTGCAAGGAATTGAACACCTTGAATTTTGCGACTACCAAATAGACACTCATCCCATAACCGGAGTTCCATAACGTAACTCGCAGATTTTGTAGCGCACTTCATAACGTTGATTGGGCATATATAAGCGTCCTTTCACAAGTCATTCATAACGTAAATGAAAGAAAAACGGTATAAACAAATATTATTTTCTTTGTGAGCTATGGAGATAGGATTCTAACAATCTTGAGAAGCACTGCTTCTCAAGATTGTTGCTCAGAAGCCTATCGGAATGCCCGGCGAACAGAAACATAATATTTCGTTTATGCCGTTTTTCTTTTTCATTACATATAAAATTCTGACATGTGAGAGGACGCTTATATCTGCCCTTCACGCCCTAGGAAAGCACCACAAAATCTGCTGCTCCACGGTAAGTTAAACTCCGATTATTTAAACAGATTTTTGAAGAACTCCCCAATCGCACTAAAGATATTTCCAAAGAAGTTACCAATAGATGCCATGATTCCGGAAGAGCTTCCTCCATTTTTAAAGGAATTGTAGAGAGAGGCTGCGTAATCCACCAGTCCACTTAAATCAATTCCAAGAGAAGTGATTTTCAAAAGAAGATCAACGATTTTCTGTCTCTCATCATCAGATAAAGTGACGCCATATTTATCACAGGCTTCATCAATTGCTTCGTTGATACTCTTCTCGTCAGTCAGTCCTTTTTCTGCGATCAGTGACTTGATGTAAGCAATAAACTCCTCCACTTCCTGATCGGTCAGGCCCTGAATGGAAGCTTCCAGTTCTCCGGTGACAACAAGTTCATTTAACGCTGCATCTACAACGTTATCCTGTACTGCTTCCCCGGTCATTGCCTCATATGCCTCAAAGATTCCAACCAGTGCAGCGGTTCCGGAAATTGGCTTAGGACCTGCAACGATGATATCTGCATCTGTAATTCCAGCAGTTGTCAGCGCATTTTTGTACATACCAACGGTACAGTATGTGATATTGTTCGTAGAAATGTTTAATCCATTTCCCTTTTTACGCTTTACGATCACGACAGAAGACCATGACTTGCTTCCGATTTTGGAAGAGTCCACATAGGAATCGAGGTACTGATGCTCCTGCGCATTTGTAACGTAAGTGACGTTATAATTTGCAAGATTGGCAGGATCGATTCCCATAAGGGATAATACGATATTTTTCTGGTCATCAGACAGATCTGCGCCGAGTGCCAGATAAGGTTTATCATCTTTCTTGATCTCAACTTTATCGTTATTCTCATCCACAATGACATCTCCAGTCACATTTTCTGTGGATTTTTTATCATCCTCTACCGTTACCCCGCCTGTGACATTATCGGTTGTGCCACTGGTAGAAGTATTTGTGCTGTCGGAATTTGTTGTTGTACTGCTCTGCGAATCTGAAGCAGCATTATTGGTTGTATTGCTCTGTGAATCTGAACCTGTACTGTTCTGTGTATCTGAACTTGTGCTGCTCTTTGAATCTGAAGCTGTGCTGTTTTGTGTATCCGATCCTGTATTTCCACTCGAACCGGCATTGGTATCTGCACCTGTTGCACTGCTGTCATTCTGCGTTGCTGCATTATTCTCTGACTGTGTTGTCTGGGAATCACCGGATGTGGCATTGCTCTCTTCCTGCCCGGTGGAGTTCTGCGCAGAAGCATCTGCTGCAAATGATGTTACATGTGTTGGTATCATCATCACTGCAGCTAAAATAATTGCTGCAATTCTCTTTGTCATTCTCTTTCTCTTCACTTTTTCTTCCCTCTCTTTTTATTGCGGATCGCAGTATTTGCTCATATGAAAACCGTCATTTCCACATAATAAAAATCTGCTTTGAGATTCCCCAAAACAGATTTTTATTTTACTACATCTCACTATAAATCACAAGTTAACATAATATGTTTACAAAAAATTAAGAAACTTATATACTTTTTCCTCATCATTTCGTAATACCCTATAGGAAAAAATGTCTGTATCCATATTTTTACGTATCGATCCGCACTCTCATCCATGCAAGAAGATCTGCATACACTTTATCGCGGTCTGTCTCATTTAAAATTTCATGTCTGTCATTTTCGTAAAGCTTATATGTAATATCCAGAGAACCTGCCTCTTTGAAGAGATCATACACTTTTTTCACGCCGACACCGTTATCTCCCACCGGATCATCCTGACCAGATACAATAAAAATTGGAAGCTTGTTTGGCACTTTCTTCACATTTTCCAACTGATTATCGTAGAGAACCGCTTCCATCAGCCCCAGATAGCCGTTTAATGTAAACTTGAACGTACACCGCGGTTCGTTATAATAGAATTTTACAATATCCTCATCTTTTGTAAGCCAGCTGTTGGAAGGTGTTTTTCCGGAAAGATCATATTTCTTATATGGTCCGCCAAAGGAAAGTGATTCAACCAGTCTGCTTCTGTGATGCCAGCCAAAAATTTTTGCAAGAAATTTGCACACGCTGATTCCAAGTTTGGTCGTATTGTCCGGCACACAACCGGTTCCCATAATGATTGCCCCTCTCAAATCATCATTGTGAATGGTGAGGTATTTCCGAAGCATATAAGATCCCATACTGTGTCCCATCATAAAATAAGGAACACCCGGATTTTCTTTCTGGATCATCGTGCGCAGTGCATGCATGTCTGCGATCACCGTGTCACTCGGATTTTCCGCAAAATATCCCCAGTCATCTTTGGATGCTACGGAATCCCCATGTCCTAAATGGTCATGTCCCACCACCATAAAGCCATTCTCTGTCAGAAATTCAGCAAACGGTCTGTAGCGTTCTACAAATTCGATCATGCCATGTGTGATCTGTAAAATTGCCTCATACTTTCCATCTTCCGGAATCCATTTGACTGCATGGATGGTTGTTTTGCCATCCGCTGATAAAAATGTAAACTTCTCCTCTTTTGCCATATTTTTCCCCTCTCTCACTCTTTTCGTGATTGTAAATAACTGCTATTTTCTAACCTGTGGCTTCTTTATTCCGTCTGAGCGAAACGATGGATCTCCTCCACATTACGTTCTAATTCATCCGCGCATTCTTTGTGCTCTTTCCACTCCTGACGCAGTGTTTCCGCTTTGGATAACACTCTGCTCTGCACTTCGAAAAATTCATTTTCACCCTGACAGAGACTTTCTAATATTTCTTCAATATCGGTTTCTTCTTCCACATTTTCATGATCTGTTTCCGCCACCTCTGTGTCTCTGCTTTCCAGAAGTTTTACCATGGCGCTGTTATTTTCTTTTAAAAGATCATTTAACAACTGGATCTGTTTCTCTGCCGCTGTGGCAGTTTCCTCAAAACCACTGATTTTCGTAAGCACATCCGCAACTGCCGAAGTATACTGTTCTGCATTCACACGCACTTCCTCTGCCACTGTCACAAATTTTCTTCCGTCTTCTCCCATGCGTCCTGCTTCAATTGCTGCGCCAAGTGCCAGAACTCCCATATTCTGTGAGATATCTGCCAGTTTCTTTAACGCATCCCCAACAGACTTTCTCTCCTGACAATATGCCTCATAAAATGATACAATCTCCTTCATTGGTGTTGTGACATGCTTGTTCTGCTCTACAACTCTGGCTATTTCCCCGTGTTCATCCTTCATCTGACGGCGGAGTTCTTCTTTTTCCTGCTGCAGTCTTGTATTCTGCTCATTCTTTTTCATAAGCTGCTGTTTCAACAGTACGGTCTGTCCTGAATTTGCCTCTGAACACTCTTTTAACAATTCCAATTCCTCTGAAACTGCCGCAATGGTCTCATCCAGTTCCGTTTTTGAGATCGTCATCTGCACCACTGTCTCTTCTGCGCTGTCTTTTGCTTTTGTAATATTAGAAATCCGCTCCTGCAGACGGTTCTGTTTTTCCTGTAATGCCAGAAGTTCCTCTTCCAGTTCTTTTGCTTTTTTTCCACCAAACATATGCCATCCTCCAGTTTTACTGATAATTTCGAATGATAACCTGTACGCTTTCCACTCCATTATACTCGTTAATCTCCGGATAGTACACAATCATTATCCTCAATTTGTTTATCTGTCCGCGAAAAGCTTTTTCCACTTCCGCACTTCCATACTTTTCTGCATAATATGCTTTGAACGCCTCAATATCACCAAAATAGACTGCCGATACCGCCTCTCCCGCGGCTGTCACCAGGTTCAGCCGCAACACATTCTGATTTTTCCCGACCACAAAAGCCCTTGTGATGCTCAGGTTTTTGTCAGCAAACTGTGGCTTGATATTGGCTTTTCCAAAAGGCTCTAACACCGCAAATTCCCGGATAAGACCGGCATCCGCATACGCCGCGGGCATCGGAATATCAATTTTGATCTTCGGGATCAGGTCATCCTCCGTGAGTTCTGCACAGGCATTGATTTTTTTTCGGAACTTATCCACATTCTCTTCCGGAAGAGATAATCCTGCCGCCATCGGGTGTCCTCCGAATTTGTCTAAAAGTTCCCTGCACTTACATAGTTCCTCATACATGGAATACTCCTCGATGGAACGCCCGGAACCCTTCACGCCCTCCTCTGCCTTCGTCAGCACAAATACCGGCTTATGATAGGCCTCCCGGATACGTCCTGCAATGATTCCCGCAAGACTTTCGTGCACCTGTGGCAGATAAATGACAAGCACTTTATCCGACATGTAATGTTCCTCCACCACACGTTTTGCCTCCTCGACGCCATCTGCTGTCATATCTTTGCGCTGCTGGTTTAACTCCACAAGCTCCCTTGCCGTTTTTGCTGCCTCTTCCTCTCCCTGTAAAAAAAGAGACAGAGACAGTTTTGCTGTATCAAGTCTGCCACTCGCATTGATGCATGGTCCCAACACAAAACCAAAATGGTATGCATTGACCTGTTCCGGTTCTAAATGATTCTGAAAGATCAGGGCGCGCATCCCCCCATTTTTTGTGCGGTGAATGCGTTTTAAACCCTCTTTCACCACAATGCGGTTTTCGTCTGTCAGATCCATGACATCGCCAACGGTTGCAAATGCGACATTTTCCAGAAATTCATAGGTTTCTTCCAGGGCAAAACCCATTTTTTCATACAATACCTGCAGCACTTTCCATGCGACTGCTGCTCCACATAACTCTTTAAAAGGATACGCACATTCCTGCTGCTTTGGATTCACGATTGCATCTGCGTTGCTGCGAAGGAACTGCTTTTCCCCGTTCTCCTCTGTATAGGGAATCTCGTGGTGATCGGTCACTAACACGGTCATCCCAAGTTCTTTGGCATGCGCAATCTCTGAGATTGCAGCAATTCCGTTATCGCACGTAAGAATGGTATCCATTCCGTCTCTTTTTGCCTGATCGATCAGATTCTCATTGATTCCATAGCCATCCTTCATGCGGTCCGGAATCTGCGTGGAAACATTTCCACCACAGTGTTTAATTCCCCGGTATAAAATATAGGTTGACATAACTCCATCTATATCATAGTCGCCGATAATACGGATCGGCTTTTGCTCTTCTATTTTAACTTTTAAAATATCTGTCAAACGATCTGCATCTTTCAATAAATGTGGATCGTATAAATCCTTTAAACTTCCATTCAGATATCTTTCAAATGCCGCCTCCCCGATCACCTCACGGTTTCGGATAAGACGCGCTGTGACAGGGCTGATTCCGAACTCTTTTCCAAGCTTTTCAAAATCAGCCCCCTTGTTGATTACAAACCATTTTTCCATGTAACACCTGCTGCCTGTTTTTTCTTATGAATTTATCTTTTAATAATGCACTTCCATCAGCATCAGTCCACATGCCGGCGCTGTATAGCCTGCGTTCTCCCGGTTTTTGCTCTCTAAGATCCGTGGCAGCTCCTCCGGCGCTCTCCTGCCATCCCCGACCTCGATCAGCGTACCCGTCAGGATCCGCACCATATTTTGCAAAAATCCATTGCCCCGGTAATCGATCCAGAGATCATTCCCTTTCTTCGTAAAATTGATCTCATAAATTGTGCGGACTGCCGTTTTTTTCATTTTCTTATTTCCGCAAAATGAAGTAAAATCATGTGTTCCGATCAGATAGGAAGCAGCTTCTTTCATGCGCTCCACATCGAGTGTTTTCTCATACTGGTACTCATATTTCCGCTCGAAAACATCCGAGATCTCTCCCATATGGATGTGATAGCGGTAGGTCTTTTTCTTTGCGGCGTAGCGGCTGTGAAAACGCTCGTCCACCTGTTCAACCGCAATAACGGCAATGTCATCCGGCAGATAATGATTCAGATAGGACAGGATTTTTTCCTCCGTAAAATGCTCCTCAATATGAAAATTTGCCACCTGGCCTTTGGCATGCACGCCCGCATCCGTTCTCCCCGAACCAATGACTTCCACCGCGTGTCCTGCCATCTGTCCCAGCACTGCTTCTATTTTTCCCTGAATGGTCAGACCGGTGCTGTTCTGCCCCTGCCAGCCCTTGTATCTTGTTCCGTCATACTGGATTGTGATTTTATAGTTGTTCATACTTTTTATCCCTGCTTTACTGCAATTTAAACTGTCTTTTAGTTTAACACACTTTCCACTCAAATCCTAGTCTGCGATCTGTTCCTGAAACGTTTTTGTGCCGGGGAACTGAAAAATACCAATCCCCCGGCACATTTACTCCGCATTTTATACCAGTTCTGCAATCCTTGTCACCGCAACATAGATTTCCGATATTTTATACCAGGTACGATAATCTACCACTCCCGTCACAGGCAATCCAAAAATAGACTGGAATTTTTCTACTGCTGCCTTCGTTGCTTCTCCGTAAATCCCATCCGGTGTGATCGTCGGGATTGCCGGATAGGCCTGTGAGATTCTCGCTAACTGTTCCTGGATCTGCCGGACCTTATCTCCGGCAGCGCCCACTTCCAGATTATACCGCGGCCAGGATGCAGGGATACCGGAAATCTCCTCCGCTGTATTGATAAACATATTATCACCATAATAATAACGGAGAATTTCTATCGTTTCGTAGTTCTGATCCCCAAGATATTTGCTTCCCCACTGACTCAGCCAGTTGCTGCACGTCACGCGCTGTCCGTCACAATACTGTGTCAGGATTGGCTGTCTCACATTCGGTCTGGAAAGATAATTCTGAAACATTTCATCTACCACATCCGAGATACTCTGGAAAATATTTCTTCCATAGACGAATTTCTGGTCAAAAGCAGTGGATGTCGTGATGGTGAAGTTATAACCTTTGTTCCGGTACCATTCCGTGTAAACCCTGTTTAACGTAAAGGACATGATCGCAAGGATATTCGCACGCAACGTGCTGTCCGGCCACGTACTGTAAATCTCGCTGGATGCCACGTTTTTGATGTAATCACGGTAACGCACATAATAATTTGCCGCGTTGTTATCCGAAGGAGGTCCGTCGTGAACGACGACAAACTCCGGGATCACCACCTTGCTCAACACGATCTCCCCGGATTCTGAGACAGGCTTGATCTCGGACTCTGCTATTTTCGGCGGAAAATCTCCAAACAGCGTATTCACCGGAATCACAATGGAATCTATCTGGGTTTCCTCTTCATTTTCTTCCGCCATTCGCACCTGTTGCAATGCGAGCTGCTCTGAAAAAACCTGAACACCCGAAATACTGACGGGACGATATCCCGGTGCGGTAACTTTGACCGTATATTGGGCAAATGGCTGATTTTCGGAGGGTTCCATCGAGTATTCAAGCGGAGGCGCATCAAGCGTAAGTTTCTCCGACATTCCCGAATCATCTGCGCTTACCTCCTCCACTGTGGAATCCGGCTCGCCCGAATAGGAAATCGTGATTTTCGCTCCCTCGATCGGTCGTCTGGTCCGGTTCGTAAGTACTTCTACCTTGAGGCTTCCTTTATCTACAGCCTCTGTCTGGGCATATTTGATATCTGGCATGAACAACCTCTTCATACATTTCCTTATATTATATGCTCAGACATGCAATCCTGTTCTGCTTCCTGTGCAAAACATTCGATTTCCCAACTTCTCAATTTTTATTTCCGTTCTTTATCCAAATCCCCCAAAACTTAATTCTTACTCTACCGTAACTACCTTCGCCAGATTTCTTGGCTTATCAACATCAAATCCCTTATCGGATGACACGTAATATGCCAAAAGCTGTAATGCAACCGATGCAGGTAAAACCATAAATTCATCCTGCATATCTGGAAGCCTGATCACCTGATATTCGGTATCAAGATCTCCGGAAAGTGCCTCTTTGATAAATAATACAATATCTGCACCTCTGGATTTTACTTCCTTAATATTGGAAAGCTCTTTCGACATGAGTTTTTCCTGTGTTACAGTTGCTACAACTGGTGTATTGGTCGTGATCAGTGCGATCGGTCCGTGTTTTAATTCGCCGGAGGCATAAGCCTCAGAGTGAATATAAGAAACCTCTTTCAGTTTCAGTGATCCTTCCAGTAAAATAGAGTAATCCAGTCCACGTCCGATCATAAACAGATCCTTTGCTTCCAGAATTTTCTTTGCGATCACATGGATATCACGTCTTTTCTCCAATACTTTCTGCATCACTTCCGGAACACGCTCCAGTTCCGCGATAAAGCTCTTTGTCTGTTCCTCTGTGTAGATGCCCCGCAGGAATGCCATTTTTGCAACCACAAGATAAAATACGGAAAGCTGTGTTGTGTAAGCTTTTGTACTTGCCACTGCAATTTCAGGTCCTGCTGCGGTGTATAACACATAATCACTTTCCCTTGCAATGGAAGAACCTTTTACGTTGATAACGGATAAACATTTTGCGCCCTGTCTCTTCGCATATTTTAATGCTTCCAAGGTATCAATTGTCTCACCGGACTGTGATACTGCGATCACCAATGTTTTCTCATCAATGACCGGATCGGAATACATAAACTCTGATGCAAGTTCTACGTCCATCTGCACATGAACGATAGATTTTACAAGAGCCTGTGCCACAAGTCCCGCATGCATGGCTGTTCCGCATGCTACCACACAAATTCTGTCACAGTCTGTAAAAAGAGAATCCGGCACACCATCCGCGGTAAAATCAGGCAGACCGTTCACGATACGGTCTTTGATCGTATTCTTGATTGCTTCCGGCTGCTCCATAATCTCTTTTTCCATATAAAATGGATAACCATTCTTTCCCGCGCTGTTCAACTCCCAGTCAACGGACAAAAATTCCGGTTCTACCACATTGTCATTTAAATCCGTAAGTACCACATGATCTTTGTGCAACTCTAAAATGTGATATTCCGGTACAACAAAGTATTCATTTGTAAAACGGCAGAGTGCAGTCAGATCTGATGCAAGCATTGCTCCCTCTTTGCATATGGTTGCAACGATCGGGCTGACATTCCGGATCGAGTAGATCACATCCGGCTGATCGTCAAACAGGATCACAAGCGCAAAGGTACCCTTTAATTTGCTCACTGTTTTTTTGATCGCTTCCTTTGGATCTCCCTTGTAATAATGATTTAATAACGCAGCCGCAACTTCACTATCTGTTTCAGAATGAAGGATTTCCTGCAAATCGTAATCGGCAATCAGCTCACGATAGTTTTCGATGATCCCGTTATGAACCAGAGTCACTTTCCCCTGCTGATGCGGATGTGCATTCTGGTCTGTAACTCCACCGTGAGTTGCCCATCTTGTATGTCCGATACCGCAGGCAGACAAAATCTTCTTCGAATCACAAATTGCTCTTAAATCACTTACTCTTCCGGCACATTTATAAACATTTGTCACATGGGAAGTCTCGTCTTTCACTGCGATACCCGCACTGTCATATCCACGATACTCTAATAATTCCAACGCATCTAATAAAACATCTTTTACGTTTTCACTGCCTGTATAACCTATAATTCCACACATATTAAATTTCCTCTTCTTTTCTATTTAAAATTTAAATCATATTCGATTTCAATTGTCCCATTATACCGTATTTGTTTTGCAGTCACCTGCATATTTGCCGGCATATCTCGCACTGGGAGGTACGAAAGGGCGTCCGCCGAATTTTCGATAACCCTTTTCCTCGTTAACCTGTGTATGGTCGTCCTCACAGGTACATGGCGCTAGAAGAGAAACCTAAATGTCTGCAATCAGTCACAGACAGGATCACATATCTGAAAATATAAACCTTATTCGATTATCAATGTGCTATATATATTGTAAATGCCTTCATAAATGCTGCTACATCTATGAAGGCATCTATAACATGATTACTATACTATGATATGTGAAAAATGTCCAGAAGTTATTTTACTTCTACTGTCCAGCCATATTTATCCGGGATTCTTCCCCACTGGATACCGGTTAAGGTATCATATAATTTCTGTGTCAGTTCACCGATCTCAAAGTTGTTGACTGTCACAACATCATCTTTGTAACGGAGCTCTCCGACTGGTGAGATAACGGCTGCTGTACCTGTACCGAATACCTCTTCCAATGTACCGTCATGTCCGGCTTTCATCAGATCATCTACGGAAAGTCTTGTCTCATTTACTTTGTAGCCCCAGTCACGGAGCAGATGGATCATGGAATCTCTTGTAACACCCGGAAGAACGGTTCCTTCGATTGGTGCTGTGTAGATTTCACCGGCAATTTTGAACATGATGTTCATGGTTCCAACTTCCTCTACATATTTACGATGCTCACCATCTAACCAGAGAACCTGTGCATAACCAAGTTTTTCTGCTTTCACCTGTCCCAGAATAGAACCTGCGTAGTTACCACCACATTTTGTAAAGCCTGTACCACCTTTTACAGCACGGACAAGTTCATCCTCAACCAGAATCTTAACCGGATTAAGACCTGCTGCATAGTAAGCACCTACCGGACAGCAGATAATCATAAACTTGTATGCGTTTGCCATATGTACGCCGAGTGCTGCTTCTGTTGCAAACATAAATGGTCTGATATAAAGGGAAGTGTTTGGTTCAGATGGAACCCAGTCAGCTTCTACTTTTACAAGTGCTTCCACTGCTTCGACAAACATATCAACCGGGAATTCCGGCATGCAAAGTCTTGCGTTGGAATTGATCATTCTCTTTGCGTTCATCTCCGGACGGAACAGCTGGATTTTTCCTTCTGCTGTACGGTATGCTTTCATACCTTCAAATGTTTCCTGTGCATAGTGAAGTGTCACACATGCCGGATCCATTGTGATAGGTCCTTCCGGAACGATTCTTGCATCTTTCCATCCGTCTTCTTTTGTCCAATCCATGACAAACATGTAATCTGTCATATACTTACCAAAACCAAGATTCTTCTGGTCTGGTTTCTCCTTTAATACCGGTCTTTTTTCAAATCTGATATCCATAATATCCTCCTTGTTTGCGAAGCAAATGCGACTGTCCTTACAGGAGCAGAGGATTTGGCCTCCTTTTCCCATTACACTTTTGGGAAATTAACTTTGACAACCATTATGATACTTTCTTTTTTTCATGTCAAGATTATTCCGAAGCCTTATGTTATGTATAACTATTAGTTATTATCTGTTTTATTTTCTATAACCTGATTTTATTTTCTTTTTCAAGTGACTTTTCCACTCTCCTGTAATATAATAAAACTACCTAAAAAAATTATGAGAGGTGATCCCTATGCATACATTTCAGCCAATTCCAGTTGATATGCTGGACATGAATCCATTTACGAAAATCGGCAAAGAATGGGCACTGCTCACAGCCGGAAATAAACAGGAATCCAATACAATGACCATTAGCTGGGGCGGTGTTGGTGTTTTATGGGGCAAAAATGTTGTCTATGTTTTTGTCCGTGATTCCAGATATACCAAGGAACTGATCGATGCGGGAGACTTTTTCTCCCTTACATTTGTAAGTGACCAGTACCGCGATGCCTTGAATTACTGTGGCTCCCATTCCGGCCGGAACGAGGATAAGATTGCAAACGCAGGGCTTACCGTGGACTACCGGCATGGAATCCCATACATTGATGAGGGAAATCTTGTTTTGGTCTGTGAAAAAATGTCTGCTACCAGAATCACGGATGATTCCTTCCTCGATTCCGAGATTGCTGACAAATGGTACAAAGACGGCGATATGCACACCATGTACGTTGGTCAGATCATTGATGTGCTCGCAAGATGATCATTTCTGCTAAACTCTTATTTTTTTGCAAAACGCTGCATTCCTAAACCACAAAAGCCTCCCGGCAAAAATGATCCGGATTGCCTTTCATCGCAATTCCCACATTTTTATCGGGAGGCTTTTTTACTCATGAAGCAGATAACCACTTCTTATTCAACAAAAAAATTTATTTTATTTCAATGGATATTTCTCTGTCAAAGATTTCACGATCGCCTTTGCCTTGTCAGCTGCCGGCTCACCCTCTTTGATCATCATTGCGATCGCCTCTGCGATCTGATCCATATCAGCCGTGTTTAATCCGCGGGAAGTTACCGCCGGAGTTCCAAGACGTACACCACTTGTCACAAATGGAGATTTCGGGTCGTTTGGAATGGTATTCTTATTGCAGGTAATGTTGACGGAATCCAGAAGTTTCTCAACTGCTTTTCCGGTAAGATCATAATTGGTCAGATCTACGAGCATGAGGTGATTGTCTGTTCCACCGGATACGATCTTAATTCCACGATCCATCAGTCCCTTGCAGAGTGCCTGTGCGTTGTCAATAATATTCTGCTGGTAAACCTTAAATTCCGGCTGCAATGCCTCTTTGAAGCAGACTGCCTTAGCTGCGATCACATGCATCAGTGGTCCGCCCTGAATACCCGGGAAGATTGCTTTGTTAAAGTTATACTTGTCCGCAACTTCCTGACTGCTCAAAATCATTCCGCCTCTCGGTCCGCGCAATGTCTTGTGTGTCGTGGTCGTCACAACGTGTGCATATGGAATTGGGCTTGGATGAAGTCCTGCTGCCACAAGTCCTGCAATATGTGCCATATCAACCATGAGCACTGCACCACATGCGTCTGCGATCTCACGGAATTTCTTGAAATCAATAGTTCTCGCATAAGCGGATGCTCCTGCAATGATCATTTTCGGTTTACATTCCATTGCAATCTCTTCCACTTTATCATAATCAATAAATCCCTCATCATTGACACCATATGGTACTACATGGAAATAGCTTCCGGAAAAATTGACCGGAGAACCATGTGTCAGATGTCCGCCATGGTCTAAGTTCATTCCCATGATCGTATCACCCGGTTTTAAAATTGCAAACTGTACCGCCATATTTGCCTGCGCACCGGAATGTGGCTGCACATTGACATACTCACACCCAAATAATTCTTTTGCGCGCTTTCTTGCCAGTTCTTCCACAACGTCCACGCACTCACAGCCACCGTAATATCTCTTTCCCGGATAACCTTCCGCATATTTATTCGTCAGGACACTTCCCATTGCAGACATAACCGCCGGGCTTACCCAGTTTTCGGATGCGATCAGCTCAATATGACTGTTCTGTCTGTCAAGTTCATCGGTAATTGCCTGTGCAACTTCCATATCCACTGCCTGAATATCTTCTAATGTGTACATAAACTCCTCCTTGTCTTCCGCCAGATTTTAAAGTTCATTATAAAGGACTTTCTGTAAATATTCAATTATAAATTTATTTAAAAAATGTATACGCTGTCGCAAACCATGCCTTTATCACATCCCAAACCCATGCGTTTTCCAGATCAATACCGCAATGCACATCTGTAAGATCAGGATCGCCGGCATTCCCACCACAAAATACCAGTGCTTTGTCTTATGATGAAACAGATACATGCCGGCCCACGTTCCGACACTGCCGCCTAAAATACTCACAAGGAAAAGTGTTTTCTCCGGTATCCGCCATACATGATGTCTTGCCTTGCTTTTGTCCATTGCCATCACTGCAAGTCCAATGAGATTCATAACGATCAGATAGATCAAAAGTCCTTTTTGCATTCTCCTGTCTCCCTTCGTTTTTTCTGTAAATGTGAAATGCAAAAACGGCCGCCAGAAGGCAGCCGTTTTCCTATTTCACAACTATTTTGTTGCTTTATTTTTTCCTAAATGTACTTTCATGACATACCATAACTCTGTTGCGATGCAGATAGAAGAATAAGCACCACATACAAGACCTGCCATAAGTGGAAGTGAGAAATCACGGATACTTGCCACACCTAAAATGTAAAGCATTACGACCATAATAAAAGTTGTAATAGAAGTATTGATACTTCTGGATAATGTCTGAGTTAAACTCTTGTTTGCGATTTCTCTCAAATCCTCTGCAGTCTGTTTTCCGGTCTTTAATGCAAGATTCTCACGGATACGGTCAAAAATAACGATCGTATCATTGATAGAGTAACCTACGATGGTAAGAACACATGCAATAAAGGTACTTCCTACAGAAATACGCACAAGGGCATATACTGTGATCACAACAAGAACGTCATGAACCAATGCAAGGATCGCACTTGCTGCAAATCTGATATCTTTAAAACGGAACCAGATGTAAAGTAACATAAAAATACAGGACACGATAACCGCTTTCAATGCATCGGAACGCATCTCACCACTGATGGTAGAACTGATACTCTGGGAAGTGATGGTGGATGCATCCACATCACAATTTTCTGCCAGTGTATCTTCCAATTCCTGACGCTCATCAAGACTTAAGGTACGTGTCTTAATTGTAACCTGTGTTGTTCCTTCTACTTTTGTTGCCTGCACATCGGAATCCCCGGTTACTTTTTCCACATAAGGAACAATGTCATTCTCGATATCTTCGATGGTCATATCTTTGCCAAAATCAGCCGTTGTGGAAGTTCCACCCATAAAGTCAAGACCATAGTTCAATGCCTTGCCCTCTGTTGCGGAATGTACTCCCATACTGATCAGTCCGGCAGCGATAATGATACCGGAAATTGTAAAGAATACTGCTTTTTTTCCAATGAAATCAATGCTCTTTCTCTCTTTTGCACGACCGTAAAGTTTTTCACTCTTCAGTCCCAATGCATACAGAGAATACAGAATGTATCTGGTCACAACCATCGCTGTAAAAAGGGAAAGGATGATACCGATCATTAATGTATAGGCAAAGCCTTTTACGGTACCGGAACCTAACGCCATAAGCACAACAGATGCGATCAGGGTTGTAATGTTACCATCTAAGATAGCTGACATCGCTTTCTGGAAACCGATCTTCATAGATGTCTGGACCGATTTTCCGGTTGCGATCTCCTCACGGATACGTGCAAATACGATAACGTTCGCATCCACCGCCATACCGATACCAAGGATAATACCTGCGATACCCGGAAGCGTCAGTGTGATTTCGAATAAATATAAGGTTGCGATCACTAAAGTTGTATAAATTGCAAGTGCTAAGGATGCTGCAATACCCGGTACTGCGTACATAATGATCATAAATACCATAACGATTGCAAGACCGATCGCACCGGCTTTTAAACTGGAAGAGATTGCCTGGCTTCCCAACTGTGCTCCTACAACAGAGGACTCTAACTCGGAAAGCTGTAAAGAAAGAGAACCGATACGGATCTGCGTTGCAAGTGTCTCAGCCTCTTCGAAGTCTGCCATACCTGTGATCTGTGCCTCACCGCCTGTGATAGCTGTCTGTACACGTGGATAACTGATGGTCTCTCCATCGTATACGATAGGAAGGTTTTTACCAATGTTTTCAGAAGTTACTTCTCCGAAAATCTTTGCACCCTCATCGGTCAGTTTTAAGGCAACCACATACTCTTTGTTGCCATACGTGTCTGTCTGGGTTGCAGCCTGTGCGTCTGCGACCATATCACCGGTCATAAATACCGTTCCATCCGGCATCTGGAACTCCAGGGAACCCGGATTACCAAGATCCTCTAAAATCTGGTTTGCATCCTGCACACCAGGGATCTCAACCGTAATTCTGTCGTCTCCAACCTGATATACGGAAGCTTCTGTACTATAACTGTCTACACGTTTCTGAAGTTTATAAATGGTATCACTCATATCTTCAGCACTTGGATTCTCGTCCACTACCTGATAAGTAATGGAAACACCACCGGAGAGATCCAGTCCCAGAGGAATTGACATATCTTCGCCGATTCCGGTGGATGAAAGAATAATTGATGCATAATAAGCAAGTCCCACAAACGCTGCAAGGATCACTGCCAATATGACTGCTGCTTTACTCTTTTTCATTGTTTTACCCTTCCTTTATTCTTCGTCTGCCTCGGCAGCCTTAATCATGATTGCGCATTCAATACGCTTTTTCTGAAGTGCACATCCGATGTCGTATGCATTGTGGATATCTCCATGGAAATTGTAGGAGTTTGCTGCACATCCGCCACTGCAATAGAATTTTGCAAAACAATTACGGCATTTTTCTTTCGCATAAACATTGCAGCACTTAAATTCATCACAGATATCCTGACGTTTGATACCCTCGTCCACATTTCCAAGCAGGAAATCCTCATTTCCAACAAACTGATGACAAGGATAAAGGTCACCCCAAGGTGTCACTGCCAGATACTCTGTTCCTGAACCACAGCCGGAAAGACGTTTTGCCACGCACGGTCCACCCTCCAGATCTATCATAAAATGGAAGAAATTGAAATCATTTCCATTTTTATGTCTCTTTACCATCTCAGCAGCCAGCTTGTCATATTCCTCATAAAGCTGTGGAAGGTCTTCCTCACGGATCGCATAATCCTCGGTCGGCTGTGCCACTACAGGTTCTACTGAGATCTGTTTGAATCCAAGATCTGCCAGATGCAGCACATCATTGGAGAAATCGAGGTTATTGTGTGTGAAAGTACCTCTCACATAATACTTGTCCTGATTGCGGCTCTCTGCAAATTTCTGGAACTTCGGCACGATCAGGTCATAGCTTCCCGCTCCCTTGCGGAATGGTCTCATATGATCATGGACTTCTTTTCTTCCGTCAATGCTTAAAACCACATTGCCCATTTCTTTGTTGGCAAATTCCATGATCTCATCGTTTAATAAAACGCCGTTTGTAGTAAGTGTAAAACGGAAGTTCTTGTTGTGGATCTTCTCCTGCTCTCTTCCGTAGGCTACGAGGTCTTTTACAACCTGCCAGTTCATAAGAGGTTCTCCACCAAAGAAATCCACCTCTAAGTTTCTTCTGTTACCGGAATTTGCGATCAGGAAATCCAATGCTTTTTTACCGGTCTCAAAGGACATCAATGCCCTTCTTCCATGATACTCGCCCTCTTCTGCAAAGCAGTAACGACAGGCAAGATTGCAGTCATGTGCGATATGTAAACAAAGGGCTTTTACAACGGTCGGGCGCTTTTTGAAATCCATCATATAGTTTTCATAGGTGTCCTTTGTGAAAAGTTCCTCATTTTTGATCAATGTCTGAACTTCGTCAATCGCTTCTTCTACTTCTTCTTTTCCATATTTGCCGGATAATGCAGTTACAATCTCTTCCGCAGAGGTATCTGCTACGTTCTCACGTGCAGCATACATCTCAATGACATCATATGTCACATCGTCAACTACGTGGATTGCACCGCTGTTTACATCCAGAACAATATCATAGCCGTTGTTCTTGTACTGATGAACCACTATAATATTTCCTCACTTTCTATCATCTTTTCCTCATAATATGTGCAATCATTACACATATCTATAACGTACAAATGACCGCACGCTGCGCGAACGGTCGTTTGTGAGTGTCATTATTCACTTTTGAGTTAAAACTTATTTGTTCTCGCAAGTCTGGTTTCCTACTGTGCAGGATGTCTTACAAGCAGACTGGCAGGATGTCTGACATTCGCCGCATCCACCTTTTTTTACTGTGTTCTGTAATTTTCTAGTATTTAATGTTTTAACGTGTTTCATGATTATTTCTCCTTTAAAAATCTTTTTTCACTATTTTATAGTATAACACATAGTTTTTCATAAGAAAAGCATTTTTTTAACTGATCATGCCGCCGGCAGTTCCCGCACACGCACAGAGCACCCAGGTTGTGATCATTTTCACCGGTTCAATGCCTGCTCCCCCCTTTATGATCAGTGAGACGGCAAACAAAATTCCAAAATAAACCGTTCCTGCCACAAATCCCCAGAGGAACTTTTTATCCCTGATCTTTTTTCCCATCAGAATGCCTCCAGTCAGCCCCGTTATGATATAAATAACGATCACTGCCACTTTGACAACTGCCTCCGAGAGCTCCAGCCGGTATAAAAGCAATGCCAGAAGCAATAACAATAACGCACTTATGATAAACATGATAAAAACAACCATTGCCAGCACTTTTGCCGGGTTTTCCTTTGCATCTCTCGCCCTTAATCTCAATCCTGTTCCCAATCCGCCACCGCCAGACTTTCACTTCTGTCTATATATATGAAGCAATCCGGCTGCTTATGCGGATTTTTTAAAATGAGCGCTTATGTCCTGCCGTGGCAGATGAAAGTTGTCTTCTTTTTTACAGGTAACGGATGCTGTAAGAAGCCTCAAATGTCTGCTCCGGCTCCACTGCGTTCTCGTATGCCCGTTCCTCTAATGTACCATCAAAATCATCTGCATCACATCTTCCATACCATGGTTCAATACAGACAAACGGTGCGTCTTTTCCTTCCGGTGACCAGATTGCAAATAAAGGTGCGTCAAAATCCATGGTCACATAAGGCTTTCCATCCGGTGTGACCAGTGAAACTTCCCCGGTCTGTTTTCCTTCCACCATATAAGTGCAGCGGTCAAAAAATCCCGGTGTAAAGTACACTTTCTCATCCTCCAATGGGATCACAATATCTTCACTCATTACTGCCAGTCCGGTATCCGGTGTATTTCCATGATGATGCACTTCCTTTAGTCCTGCAAATTGCAGGCCATATCCAAGCTTGCTTTCTTCGTCATGAAACGGACATAAGAAAGCCGGATGTGCGCCGATGGAAAAATATAAGGTCTTTGTATCCGGATTTTCCACTTTCCACATAACTTTTAATTCATTGCCTGTCAAATTGTATCCAATTTTCAAAACAAACGCGAATGGATACTTTTCCATCGTTTCCTCATTGGAATGTAAGGAAAACCAGATGGTGTCCGCTGTCTGGGATTCCATGGTATGTTCCATATCCCTTGCAAAGCCGTGCTGCCCTATTGCATACGTTTTTCCGCCATAGCGGTACTCTTTATTTCTGCAGTTCCCCACAAACGGAAACAACACAGGGGAGGTTCTTCCCCAGTATTTTTTGTCCGCATACCACATGTACTCTTTATCGTCGGATTTTCTCTTTACGGATTTAAGTTCTGCCCCAAAAGAATCGATCTCCACACGCAATGTGTCATTTTCCAAAACATATCTCATACAATCCTTCTCCTTGTCATCTAAATATCGTAGCAGGCAATTGCGAAACTCATCCTACTCTTCTTTCAATTGTTCAAACTCAACAAAATTTTCGAAAACACGCTCCCGCTACGTGTCGCTGGTAACGGTACTAAGAAGCCAGTCACGATTGACATCGTACCTGCCTTCTAAGTACCGACCGCTCCCCAGTGTTTTCTCAAGCTTTTGTTAAATTTTCACAATTCAATTTAGATTTTCATGAGTTTCGCAATTGTCTAAAAATATCGTAGATGACAAAAAACACAATTGTTTTCGCAATCACCTACGATATGAAATACAATTTTATAATTCGCAGTTATTTACCGTTCTTGGGAATGGGATAACGTCACGGATATTGGACATACCTGTTAAGTACATTACGCAACGCTCAAATCCCAGTCCGAATCCTGCATGTCTTGCAGAACCGTATTTACGGAGGTCAAGATAGAAGCTGTAATCTTCCTCTTTCAGTCCAAGTTCATTGATCCTTGCAAGTAATTTTTCGTAATCATCCTCTCTCTGGCTTCCTCCGATGATCTCACCGATGCCAGGAACCAGACAGTCTACTGCTGCAACTGTTTTTCCGTCCGGATTCAGCTTCATGTAGAAAGCTTTGATCTCCTTTGGATAATCAGTTACAAATACCGGGCGTTTGAATACCTGCTCAGTCAGATAACGCTCATGCTCGGTCTGAAGATCGCAGCCCCAGGATACTTTGTACTCAAATTTATCGTTGTTCTTCTCTAAGATCTCAACTGCTTCTGTATAAGTCACACGCGCGAAATCAGAGTTTGCAACATGCTGTAATCTCTCTAACAGCCCTTTATCGATAAAGCTGTTGAAGAATGCCATCTCTTCCGGTGCATTCTCTAATACATAGTTGATGACATATTTTAACATGCTCTCAGCTAAGATCATATCATCCTCTAAATCTGCAAATGCGATCTCCGGCTCGATCATCCAGAACTCTGCTGCGTGTCTTGTCGTGTTGGAGTTTTCTGCACGGAAAGTAGGTCCAAAGGTATAGATGTTCTTAAATGCCATCGCATAAGTCTCACCGTTCAGCTGTCCGCTTACGGTAAGATTGGTTGGTTTATTAAAGAAGTCTTTGCTGTAATCTACTTTTCCATCCTCTGTCATTGGAAGATCGTTCATGTCAAGTGTGGTTACCTGGAACATCTCGCCGGCGCCCTCACAATCGCTTCCGGTGATCAGTGGTGTGTGCACATACACGAAATCCCTCTCCTGGAAAAATTTATGGATTGCATAAGCGCAGAGGGAACGCACACGGAATACAGCCTCAAAAGTATTAGTTCTCGGTCTTAAATGAGAGATGGTTCTCAGATACTCAAAGCTGTGTTTTTTCTTCTGCAGTGGATAATCCGGTGTAGAAGGACCTTCTACTTCCACTTTTTCAGCCTGAATCTCAAATGGCTGTTTTGTACCCGGAGTTGCAACTAATTTACCGGTAACGATAATCGCTGCTCCGACATTTAATTTTTCTACCTCTTCAAAATTTTCCAGAACATCGGAATAAACAACCTGGACCGGCTCAAAAAAAGTTCCGTCGTTTACCACGATAAATCCAAAGTTTTTGGAGTTACGGATGTTTCTCACCCAGCCACCGATCGCGATGGTCTGATCCACATACTCATCCTGTCTGCGGAATAAATCTCTTACATTTACTAATTCCATTTTTCTACTCTCCCTTTCTCTCATCAACGTCTGTCGACTCTTTTATGATCTCATACCTCTGTTTCGGTATCGTTTTCTTATTCTTCTGTGCTGTCTGCGGATTCTGTACTTTCCACAGACTCTGTCGTTTCTTCTACTGCGTTCTCCGTAACCTCTGCTGTCTCTGCCAATTTATCTAAAACTAATCCTGCAAGATAAATCACACGGATCTGATTCTTTCCGTAAACATAATCGCCATAACCATAGTTACTATATAACGTATCAGCATCACCGAAACCGCCGCTGCTTACGATCGTGCTTACATAATCTTCAAACTCCGTATCGTCAATCTGGATATCTTCTTTTTCTGCAATGGCTTTTACGATCAGTTCTAACTTGATACTGCTCTCCACACTGTCAGACCATTCCTGCTCGATGCTCTCTTCTGTATAGCCGTAAGAGCTGAGTACCGTTTCCATCTGGCTCTCATCCCCGGAGCAATAACGGTCAATGAAATTGGCACGGATCGCTTCGATCACATCAAATCTGTAATCTGCCGGCATATCAACGGTACAATTTTCTAACAGATAATCCTCCAATGCGGAATAAATATCATTTTTATGAGTGCTCTCTGCGCTGGACTCCAGATACTGGCGTACCTGCTTGTACACTCCATCCACGGAATCCGCACCAAACTGTTTCGATGCAAATTCATCATCCATCGTATCCATGGTCACTTCCTTCTGGATAGAATTAACCGTAAACGTAAATACAACTTCTTTTCCGGCAAGATCCGGGTTATTCGGGTACTCATCCGGGAACGTCACATTGGAATCGATCACATCGCCTACTGATGCACCGATCAGTCCGTCTGTAAATCCATCAATGTAACCGGAACCGCTTGCGGAAGAATTGTTGGACACATCAATATTCTGATCCTCTGCTGTTCCGCCGCTGAACGCCTCACCGTCTAATTTTCCGACATAGTCTACGTTTACAATGTCGCCCTCTTCCACTGTTGTCTTGTCCGGATCAGCCGTATAAAAAGGTCCGCCCTGTGTAAAAATCTTTTCCACATAATCAAGCACATCCTGATCTGTGACGTCATAATCTCCTGAAATCGTAACCGGGATTGCACTGTAGTCACACAATGTCACATAATCCGATCCCTTCAGATCATATTGTGCAAGCGGAACTGCCGGCACCTCTTCTGTGCTTTCGGTGTTCTCTACTGCTTCCGTTGCCTCAACTGATTCACCTTTGCTGCCGCATCCTGTCATGCTGATCGCTGTGGATACACACAATAAAAGTGCTAACACTCTCTTTTTCATTTAATCTTACCTTTCTTTTCCTCATTTCCTTTTCCGGCTTTTCTGCCGGAAATCCAAAAGACGGAGTCTGCCGTCTAACTTTTATAACATATCACAATTTTCCCTAAAATAAAAGGTATTTCCCCAAAATCACATTGCTTTTTCCAAAAATCAATGCTACAATAAAACACGAATTTGAAATTAGGGAGGATTTTCGTTGTGAGTCCAGTAACAATTGTATTATTAGTTATTTTAGCAGTGCTTATTGCTGCAACAATTGCTTTATATTTCCTCGGAAAGAAAGCTCAGAAGAGAAAAGACGAGCAGGATGCACAGCTTGCTGCAACTGCACAGACTGTTACCATGTTGATTATTGATAAGAAGAGAATGCGTCTGAACCAGTCCGGTCTGCCACAGGCAGTCATTGACCAGACACCAAAGCTTATGCGCCGTTCCAAGCTTCCGATCGTAAAGGCTAAGGTCGGACCAAAGGTTATGACTCTGATCGCTGATGATGCATGTTTTGATATGATCCCTGTGAAAAAAGAAGTCAAAGCTACAGTAAGTGGTATTTATATCACGAAAGTTACCGGTGTCCGCGGTCCATTAGAGAAACCGGAAGGCAAAGTAAGCTGGAGAACCAAGTTAAAGAGAAAAGCTGAGAGCGCCAACAAAGAACTTCAGAAAGAGAAAAAATCCATGAATGAAGAAAAGGCCGCTAAGAAATCTAAGACAAAATAAGAATGAATGGGAAAGGCTTCCAGCCCGGATGGGTTGGAAGCCTTTTTTCACTTCTTCCTTATTTCTTCAATACAAATGAAGCTTTATTATCTGTCAAACTATCTTTTCCGATAAATATTTCGAATTCTCCTGCTTCGCTCTCATAGATTCCATTCTCCGTCAAAAAAAGAAGCTGCTGTTCTGTTATGGTAAAAACTACCTTCTTTTCCTCTCCCGGACGAAGCGTAACCTTCTTAAAATCTTTCAATTCTCTGACCGGACGCACTACAGAAGCCGCAATATCATGGATATAAAGCTGCAGGGTTTCTGTTCCCGTGCAGTTTCCTGTATTTTTTACAGTTACCTCCGCTTCGATCTGTCCCGATGTATCCATCCATGTCCGATCCAAATGAATATCTGATACCTCAAATGTTGTGTAACTCAGACCGTATCCAAATGGATACAATGGCTCATTTGGAATATCCAGATATTTCGAGCGGAATCTGTCTTTATCTTTGCCTTCTACATGTGGGCGTCCTGTTGAATATTCATTATAATGTACCGGTACCTGTCCTACACAGTATGGAAAACTCATCGGCAGTTTTCCGCTTGGATTATATTTTCCAAATAAAGTGTCCGCAATTGCCCTCGCTCCTTCTGTTCCAGGCAGCCACACCTGAAGGATGGCTTTTGCCTTTTTGTTTATTTCACGTATGTCTAACGGGCGTCCTGAAAATAAAACCACTACAATATTTTGATTGACTTCCGCAATTCTATCAAGCAATGCTTCCTGTACCTCAGGGATTCTGATATTTGCGTTACTGGTTGCTTCACCCGACTGTAAACGGTCTTCTCCTATTGCAAGTACAACAATATCTGCCTCTTTTGCTGCCTGTACTGCCTCACGCAGCATATGATCCTCCTGCTCCTGCGTATAAGATTGCTGCTGCTGTTCTCCAAATCCTTCCAGACATACATCCGCCCCTAACATTGGTGATCCCTGGCAAAATGTACTGTTTTCTGAAACGTACTGTTCCTGTACTGCCTCATGCAGCGTCATAACATCTTTTGCATCTGCGATAAATGACCAGGCACCAAACAGGTTTCTGTTATCTACATACGGACCAATAAAGGCGATCTTTTTCTGTTGATCTAAAGGCAGGATATGTTCCTCATTTTTCAACAAAACAAAAGATTTCTTTGCAGCTTCCCTAGCCAGTTTCCGGTGCTCCTCACATAAAATATATTCCTGTTCTTTTTTCTGATCTGCATCTTTATATGGATTCTCAAAGAGTCCCAGATTATTTTTAAGCCGCAGAATACGAAGACATGCCTCATCTATAAGCTCTTCTCTTATTTTTCCATCCCTGACCATCTGACACAGATTTTCACTGTAAATTCCTGTCATCATGTCAATATCTACGCCTGCTTCCACTGCACGCACTGCTGCTTCTTCTCTGTCTGCACAATATCCGTGATAAATGGTCTCCTCGATGGCTGCCCAGTCTGATATAAGTACACCATCGAACTTCATCTGCTCTCTTAAAATGTCCCGCATCAACTTTTTATTTCCGGTTGCCGGGATTCCGTTAACTGTATTAAAAGATGTCATAACAAGAGCTGCACCTGCATCTATTCCCGCCTGATACGATGGCAGATAGAACTCTCTGAATGTATGTTCTGAAAGTTCTACCGTATTATAATCTCTCCCTGCTGTCGGTGCACCATATCCTGCAAAATGTTTGACACATGCTGCAATTGCATAGTTATCTTTCAAGCTGTTTCCCTGAAATCCACGCACCATTGCTGCACAGAATAGACTGTTCAGGTAAGGATCTTCTCCCGTTGATTCCATGACACGTCCCCACCTTGCATCTCTTACCAGATCTGTCATAGGTGCAAATGTCACATGAAGACCGCTGACCGAAGCCTCCTTTGCTGCCACAGATGCACACTGTTCTGACAATTCCGGTTCAAAGGAAGCTCCCTGCGCAAGCGGAATTGGAAACACCGTCTTATAACCATTTATGACATCTAGCATAAACAGCAATGGAATATGGTGCGGATGCTTTTCCATATAGTTTTTTTGTATACTTTTCAGGGTTTCAGCGCCCATGGATCCGATGACTGATCCTGCAAGATTTACATTGTCTTCTGTAAATCCCTTATCTGCCATAGGACCTGTGACAACGATTTCACCATTAAAAAATCCTCCTGTCACCTGACTCATCTGATTTACTTTTTCTTCCAGAGACATGTCTCTCAAAAGTTCTGTTAATTTCTGTTCTGTCATACGTGTGTTTCCTCTCCAAATTTCCTTCTATATTCCAGTGGTGTCAATCCTGTATTCTCCTTAAACATTTTTGTAAAATAGGAAAAATTACTATATCCAATATGTAATGAAACCGTATTGATTGGAATACTGCTGCCACACAAAAGTTTTTTTGCTTCGTCTACCCTTTTCTGCAATATATAATTGCTTATAGATACTCCCTTTTCTTTTTTGAACATCCGAGACATATAGTCTGTATTCAAATAGACTAATTCTGCCAGTTCATCTCTGTGTATCTCTTCCCTGAAATGACTGTCAATATATGTACATATCTGATCTGCGACAGAGTCTTCTTTTGTGATATATAATTTATATCCAACCGCTTTCCGCATCAAATTTTCTACATACTCCATCATTTCGTTAAATCCATTTACAGCGCCAAGCATGTAATTCTCACTCTCTTTATCTGAAAAAAGTGCATTGGCATAAATCCCCATCTCTGACAGCCATACATACACCATCTGTGTAACGTCCGTCCTTAATGACAGCAAAAACTGCCGTGTGATCATCTCATTCTTCCTGACTGTCTCCAGATAACTGCGTATGCTTGCTATGACTGCTTCCACTTCCTCCCCTGCCAAAAGGGTTTTCCATGTATCCAGCTCCGGATTTTTATAGACTGTTCCACTTGGCTGGAACTCATACAGATATATAACCTCATTCCATACCGACAGACTGCTTTCACGCATCTTCTGCAAATCGTCAGCCTGTGCGGTCACTTCAGAAAATCCACTCCAATTTCCCGCTCCACACCAAAAATAGGAATGTACATGATCTGTCATCCATTGCACAAAATGATTGAGCAGATCTTTTTCCCTTATTTTTTCTCCTTCTTCCGGCATTTTATCCGTTGACAGAACCACCCAGTATCGACATTCGTTTTCACAAAATATGGTGTCCACTCTGGCATAAAAGGAATTAAATAACTCCGTCAACACATTTTGCATGACAAATTCGATGGTGGAAGGTTCCCACTTTTGTGTCTCTTCCGCTTTATGATCCATATAAAAGCAGATCAGTTTAAAATATATCAATCCATCCTGATACAGATTCATCCTTTTTGCGGATTCGCAGAACTGGTTTTGTGTCATGTTACCGCTCAATAAATTTCTCCAGATATCCTTTTGCAGGATTGTCCGGTCTTTTTCCCACTGTTCACTCGCTTCTGTAAGTTTTTCGATATGTTTTTCCTGAAGCACTGCCTGTTCTGCTTTTTTTAATGCTTCTTCCAGTTTTTCAAAATCAATTGGTTTTAGCAGATATTCAACGCTTTCCAGCTGTATCGCACGTCTTGCATAGTCAAATTCCGCATAACTGGTCAAAAAAATAACCTGTATCCTGAAATTCTGCTCCCTCACCCATTGCACCAGATCAAATCCTGTTGCAGCAGGCATCACAATATCACTGATAATAATGTCCATTTTAACAGCTGTTATAATTTCCTGCGCCTGTTTCATTGTAAATGCTGTATAAATCTCAGTAATACCTGTCCGCTCCCAGCAGATATTTTTCTTTATACTTTCAATCACATAACGTTCATCATCCACCAGCAATAATTTCATTCCTGTGTATCGCTCCTTCCGATTTTATATGGAACATGAATATCCACAACGGCACCACCTAATGGACTATTGCTGAAATGGATCTCTCCCTGATCCCCATAATAATACTGAAACCGCCTCATACAGTTCCAAATACCGATATGTTTTCCATTGTCAGAAATGTTTTGTCCATTTTGTAGTTTACATAATATTTCGTCCGGAAATCCCTTTCCCGTATCCGAGATAAAAATATTAACGTATTTTTCATCGTCCCTGTCCTCAGGATATACCGTAACTGAGATCAGCATTTTTTCATCTGCCATCAATGCCTGTTTTGCAGCATTTTCAACATAAACCTGTATTAAGAATGGAAATATCTCCGCATCTGCCACTTCATCATGAACTTCAATATAATAGGTAAACTTATCCGGATACCTCAGCAGTAGGATTTTTAAATAATCTTCACAATGCTTTGATTCCGCTAAAACCGGAACTCTGTCCGTTGTATTCCGAAAAATATATGAAAGATAATCCGAAGTGATTTTTGTCATTGCCCTTGCGTGTTCATAATCGCCAAAGTCGATCATGCTGTAAATAAAGTTCAGGCAATTCAAATAAAAATGCGGCCGGATCTGCATTTTCAGATAATCCATCTCAATTTTCTGTCTCTCTAATTCCCGTTCATATAGCGTGATCTTCAATTTGCGGATCTGATGGATCATTGTACGGAATTTTCCATCAATCTGCTCTAATTCAAGCAGATTTCCTTCCGTCATGTTCAGCATATATCCACCCTCATCATATTGCTGAAGGTTTTGTGTGAACACTTTAAGCGGTTTCATAATATTGGAATACACATGAAAAAGCAATATCCCACTCATAATAAGAATCATAAAGATCAATACTGTCATCCCGAGCAGACTTCCCGCCATCAGGCTTAAGACACCGCCTAAAGAAATCCCGATCCTGATCTCAAATGGTGCTCTGGATAATCCCTGACGGATCGTATAAGTATTTTTTGTATTCATACTTTGCGGCTCTGATATGATTCCACTCTGGTCTAACATACCTATACAGACCTCATCCTGATCGACAAGGCTTACATATCCATGCTTTCCCAACGAAAGCTTTGAGAATGGTTCTAAGATACTTTTTACATTTACAATGCATCCTAAGGCAATTCCATTTTTTTGTGCAATTTTACAGATATATACCTCATTATCACACTCCAAAACATCCCACTTCCGCTTCACTGCATATGTCTTTTCATCTAATTTGTCTATCTGTTCACGGATAGATGCTGCAATATCAGATGACATTGTGTAATTTCCGTCCGAAGACAGGGAAAGCTGATATAATTTATCCGTATCATGTGTGTATAAAAAAATCCTGTATTCCGTTCCATATTCCCATGCCGAAGAAAAATATTCTTCTCTGAGTTTTCCGATCGCATACTCCGAATAATCCCCATTCTTCATCAGATTTACATTTCCCCAGAACGTGGAATTTGTCTCATTGGTATCCATGATCGTAGAAAAAAGATTCCGGCTGATCCTCAAAAAACGATTGTCAAGCTCCTGCGCATACAACTGTGCCATCTGGCTCATCTGTTCGTAAATCTGCCCACTTGTTTTGTTTAAAACATAAGTGCATCCTCCCAGAATAATTACCAGAATGACTGTCATTAAAATTAATATTTGCTTACTCTGTTGTGCTAAAGATTTCTTTTTTCGTCTTTTTAAATTCATCTTTTTCCCAAACGCCATGATGTTCCTTTAACCTTTTACTGCCCCTAGCGTAATACCCTCTGCGAAATATTTCTGTAAAAACGGATAAATGATAAATAATGGAAGCATTGCTATAAAAGCAATTGCCATCCTTATGGACGTTGTCGGAAGTTTTGCAACTTCTGCCCCTATATTTCCGGCAACCTTACCGCTTGCAAGATACTGGATATCAGTGATCATCTGATTCAAAAGATTCTGGATACTATATAATTTCTGTCCCTGATTTCCTGATAAATAGTATAAACCATTTGTCCAGTCATTCCAATATGCCAGTGCCGAAAATAATCCCATGGTTACAAGGATAGGTTTACCAAGTGGAAACGTAATCTGAAAAAAGATTTTTGTATGTCCTGCGCCATCAATTTTTGCCGCTTCATACAATGCTTCCGGAATACTTGTCATAAAATAGCTCCGTATCATCAGCACATTGTTCGCACTCAGCAACAAATTAGGAATTATCAGTGCCCATATTGTATTTTTTATATGAAAATAATTTACATACATCAGATATGTAGGTACTAAACCGCCATTAAATAACATTGTAAAAAATACAAAAAAAGTAATCTGCCTTCTATAAGGCAATGTCTTCACAGACAGCGGATATGCCAGTAATGCTGAAAACATCAGATTAAAAAAGGTACCTACTACTGTAATAAGAATTGTAACGCCATACGCACGGAGTATTTTCTCTCCCTGTCTGATAATATACTGATATGCATAAAAGCTTATTTTTTCCGGGAAAAAGGAATATCCATTCCGGATCAACACTGTTTCATCCGTGATGGATGAAATAAATACCAGCAAAAATGGTAAAATAATAGTCAATGTCATCACTATCAGTATCAGATTGATCCAAAACTGGTATCTCTTTGTTTTTTTTGAATTTGTCATAATGGACTCTCCTCCTAAAACAATGCTCTGTCTTTATCTACACGTCTAACGATCCAGTTACTTAACATGACAATGACAAAACCTACTAATGACTGGTATACACCCGCTGCGGATGACATACTGATATTTCCCTGTTCGATCAACGCACGATATACATACGTATCAATTACGTTTGTTGTTGGGAACAACACACCGGAGTTCATCGGAACCTGATAAAATAATCCAAAATCAGAATAGAAGATTCTTCCAATGCTCAATAATAACAGCGTAATGATTGTCGGTACCAGGCATGGCAATGTGATTTTTGTGATTTCCTGCCACTTTGTAGCTCCATCCAGTCTTGCTGCCTCATAATAAGTCGGATCAATACCGATCAGAGATGCAATATAAATCAGACATCCGTATCCCACTCCTTTCCAGCAGTTTGCAATGATAAGAATCGCCGGCCAGTATTTTGGTTTCTGATACCACTGGATCGGATCTATATGCAGTAATGGCAGGATCGTATTGTTTACAAGACCATTTTCAGCACTTAAAAGTGCATACACAATATAGCTTAAAATGACCATCGACATCAAAAATGGCAATAATATAGCACTCTGGTATATTTTTTTCATTTTTGTGTTCTTAACTTCACAGATTAAAATTGCGATTGCAATTCCAACGACCATATTGACAAGAATAAAAGCTATATTATATAGCAATGTATTTCTTGTAATAATCCAGGCATCTTTTGACGAGAACAAAAATTTAAAATTATCCAGTCCTGCCCACGGGCTTGCCAAAATTCCTTTTGAAAAATTCAACTTTTTGAAAGCAAGTATAATACCTGTCATCGGAAGATAATTATTGATCAGCAGATATAATAATCCCGGAAGCATCATCAGATAGAGCGGCAGATATTCCTTAACTTTGTTCTTTTTCTTCTTCATAAGTTTCTCCTTTTATGAAAAAAGTCCCACGCTTTATCTGTGGGACTTCCCTTCTGAACCTAATTATTTTGCTGCAAGAAAAGCATCTAACTGTTCCTGTTTTGCCTGGATCACTTCATTGATTCCCGCATCATCTAATGCTTCTAACAATTCCGGAATAAGTTCATCTGGATCTCCGGAACCGCTGTAAAGTGCTCCGCTGTATTGTTTTACAATATTGGAAAGAGCTGCGATCTCACTTGAATAATTACTGCTGTCAAATAAAAATCCTACTGCTTTGGAGCTCTTTGCAGAACCGTTAAATTCTTCCATTTTTTCCCATAATTGTGGATCTGAGCCAGTCCATTTATAAGCAATAAACTGATTTGGCAATTCCCATCCAAGATTTAAGTTATAGCCTGCATTATCAGAAGTGATTCCTTCCGGGAAATTGATAATGCCATTATCAGCATCTTCTATCACATAGTCTTTATCCTGTTCACCCCAGTTTAAAAGATTCATGATCTCTGAACTTCCGTAGATATAATCCAGTACTTCCATTGTTTTCTCCGGATTTTCTGAATTCTGGGCAATTGAGAATGTAACACCATTATAGGATGAGCTATTTATGATCGGTTCATTATAAAATGGCACGATCTCAAAATCATAGCCGGTGGAGCTTTCAAATTCTACCGGTGTTCCAGGATGATAAGAAAAAAACAGTGAAAATAAATTTCCAGCCTTGCATACTGTTCTCCAGTTCTCTGTGTTAGTTCCTGCATCCTGGCTGATATATCCCTTCTGATACCAGTTATGCAACATGGTAGTTGTATCTTTAAACCAGTCTGTCGCAAAGAAGTTTTCTACTTTTGTGCTGTTCGTCTGATCCATGAGTACACCAAGATAATTGTTATCTGACAGAGTATCTCCACGGAATAATCTTGTAGCCGGTGCATCATTCTCACTGCTCGAATATAACATTGTCATATCCGGCTCTCCCGCTTTTACTGTCTCAAAAACACTTTCCAGATCTTTTGGTTCTTTAATCTGTGTTGTATCAATATTGTACTTTTCCACCAGATCTTTTCTCATAAATATGGCAGGAATACTTCCTCGTTCAATCTGATTTGGCACGCCATATACAAAGCCTTCGACCTGATTGATCTTAGCTATATCCTCTCCATAAATCTGTTTGATATTTGTTCCATATTTATCAATCAGTTCAGACATGTCTACAATCTGTCCTGCATTCATATACTGCACTGCATTGGTTGCCTGGGTATAAAAGACATCAATTTTTTCATCCCCTGATAACATAAGCTGTAACTGCTGGCTTGCACTTGCCCACGGCAGCACAACAATATCAAGATTCGCATTAAGTTCCGGTTCAAGAATCTCATTGATTTTTTGTTCGATTCTTTCTTCATCCGGCTGTGTGCTTCCATTCAGGACCATGGTAACTGTATATGGTTCATCCCCATTACCGTTATTTTTAGCTGAATCCTTTGATCCTCCTGCTTCTGAATTTCCGCATGCTGTCATGGACACAACCATAGACAAAGTAAGCATAGCTGCTAGAATTCTTTTTTTCATACATTTTCTCCTCTCTGTGACAGTGTGATTTATGTTCACCTCTCTTCTGGTGTATCTATATATTAATCATTTTCTTTTATCATCTCTATAACTGAACTGACTCGTCAATATCACTCTTTTGACTCTTTTAAATTACTGCCGGTGCGGAATAATACTCTTCTCCTGTGTCCAGACATATGGCGGCGAGTCTTCCACCCGGATAAGATGCCCCGCAAACGATATATACCCATCTACACCATCCTTGTAAAACTCATTTATTCAAATTGATTTTGTTAAAATTGATTTGAATAAAAAATATGCACTGCGAACATTCTATTTTTATGAATAAGAGCCATCCACTGTGGATGGCTCTTACAAACTTATATCCTAAAATCCTTCGTATCCTTCGACATGATATTCATGGAAATACTGCACTCTGCCAGATGTTCATAATTGACTTCCAGCTTATAATTTACCTTGATATCAATGCTATCTTCTGTCTCATCCATAAAGTGAATCCAATGTAAGCAGCAAAACATCCTCATCCGCCAATTCTGTCTTTTTCATAGAATTCTTTTAAGGATGCTAACTCTCTTTCTCTGCCAATAAACATAGAAATCACCTTTCTGCAAATTTAGTTTATTTTTATTCAAATTGATTTTGTTAAAATTGATTTGAATAAAATATAACCTATCATATGATATCTCGCAATCCTCTTTTAGTTTTCCCTGACAGCATGGTACAATAATTCAGCTTCGTCAAAAGAAGATGGACTATAATACACATCAATTCCATCACTAGCTTTTTCTAAAATGTAATACTCAAAAATAACCGTATCATCTTCATACACCTGTGCCGGGTATTCCAGATATACTTTGTTTTCCTCTTCATTTTTTACATTTGTTTCATTTGCCAGAAATCTATAGGTGTCCTCCGATTCATAATCAGAAATATCAATGCCATCCTCTGTCGCTTCAATCATTAATCGACCTGTTCCATAATCAGAAGTATAATGATATGTTCCAATCATTTCTGATAATTTTTCAAAATCCTGTATGTGTTTCTCTGTATTATCTGTCGTTTCTGTATGAACTACAATTTCTGTTGGTGTGACTCTTTCTATAACATCATCCTGCGTATCATTCAAGATATAGGTTACCTTGAAGTCGCTTCCTGAATTATTTCTGATGTACTCTGCCAGTTTCTTATTTTCACTCAAATCAACATAAACAAAATGTCCATATTGTAAATTGTCCTCTGCATACAAAAATTCAAGAGCAAACACATTATCCTCTTCAACTCCTGCATCCGCTGCATAAAAAACATGCTCTTTTCCATCCGCCTTTATATTTTCTGTCACATCCTCAGAAATAAGTTTTCTTATGCTATATCCATCGAAACAGCTATACGGATTTTTTATCAGATAAACCGTTAGTTTTTCTTTTTTTTTGTTATTTGTGCCATCACTCTGCAATTGCATATCTGCACTCAATACAATTTCACCATTATGAATTTCATACTCATAGTCTGTGATATTCCCAAAATTCATGCCACTTGTTGTATCTTGTACATCAATTTTTTCATCCATATAATCTGAAAAATCCAGTTTCTTACCCGTGAGCGAATATTGAATATATTCCACCTGTTCCTGTGAGATAAAACCATTGTTTTTTGTTTCCTGTTCATCCATATATTGGAAAGAATATCTGGAATTTTGTATAAATCTAGCCAGAAATATATTTTTCCAATCTTCTCCACCTATAACAGTTTCATCAAAATCATGATAGCAGCATGCCAATTCTGTAATTGCGCCCCTCAAATTATCTCCAAGTTCAAAATCAGAAGGATACACATATTCATCAACATCCAACTTTTCATAGTCAAATATACTATCGTCTGATTTGTTGCTGTCTGCGCAGGCTGCAGCTAACATCATTACTGCAAACACCAGACCGATTGTGAATACCATTTTACACTTTTTCATAATATATTACCTCAACTTCACGATTATCATATCATGTGCAAAAACGGCACATGATTGACATTCATCGTTCGCCGAATGCATAAATGCATTCTTCTCGCTTGCACTCCTTATATCCTAAAATCCTTCGTATCCTTCGACATGATATTCATGGAAATGCTGCACTCTGCCAGATGTTCATAATTGACTTCCAGCTTATAATCGACCTTGATGTCAATGTTGTCTTCTGTCTCATTCACTTTCACGTCTGTGGCGTTGATTCCGACCAGCAGATTTCCAAACGGCGTGTTGTAGTAAGACATATTTTTCTTGTTTTTCTCAAACATCATATGCACATTGGTCACACCCTTTTTGGTGACATCCAGAAAATCATCATTTACTTTGATAACGCTTTTCGTCACGCCGTCAAAGCCTTCCTGCACTTCATCATACAGAATATAGTGCTTTCCATTTTTCTTATAGTAGTTTCCGGTTGTGATAATCTCCACCGGACCGTTATCCTGATCTTCTGCAAACTGTAAACCACTGATTTTCACAAGTACATCTTTTGTCATTTATGTAAACCTCTTTTCTGTTTCGCGTCATTGTCTTTTCAAGCCATATATTAGCGTGTTTCTTATAATTTAGCAAGCGTAAGCTTTTTGAAACATTGTTTTCTTATAAGTATGCTGCTTTATTTTAGTTTTCAGCCAGCTTCTCCAGATACGGATTCAGCCACGAAAAATATTTCATTCTGACCTGATAGTCTCCTTCTGCCAGCACCTTCTCATACTCTTCTGTTGTCAGTACTTCACGCAGCTTTTCTCCTGCTTCCTCATCGACCACCTCATACATGCTGTCTGAAAAACACATGTTAGGATACATCACACACCACCAGTTATGTCCGTTTCCTTCTCCGATCACAATACGGAGTGCCTCGTAATCTCCCGCCGGAAAGGTGTAGCTTCCATAGTTTTTTACCGGAAACGAAGTGTGTTCCAGCTCCGCTGTCACATCATAGTCATAACCGTTTTCTGCGATTGTCTCTGCCGCGGCTTCCTCAATTTCACCGAGGCTCTGGCGCACAACCAGCTCACATTCTTCCAGATTTTCCACAGCTGCCAGTTTTTCCTGCATAAAACTTCCCACCGCATCACGCACTGCAAGTTTTAAGTTCTGGTCTGCCTCACTGTCGCTGTTCGCCAGCACATGAAACCGCAGTACTTTGTCCGAAATCGTCTGCTGCAGTCTCGCCTGTCTTGTATACAAAATACCACATCCCAATGCAGCGCACATCAGACTTCCAACTCCTATGTATCCGATCCATTTTTTTGCCATAATTCAAATCTCCTTTTCACTTGCCAAAATGTTAGGCGTTTGCGAAACTCATCCTACTCTTCTTTCAATTGTTCAATTTAGATTTTCACGAGTTTCGCAATTGTCTATGCTAAAATAGATAAGTGCGAAACCCGCTCATAGAATATGTTATATTGCGAAAAATAAACAGAAATATAGTACCGCTGCGAGTGACACATAGCGGGAGCGTGTCTTGAATATTTTTGTTCTTTTTTCGCAATCTTCATAACCTAAATTCGAGTTTCGCTCATCGACCTTCTATCCTCAATGATTCCCGAAAACTTTGCATTTATTCCGATTTCCAGTTTATTTTTACCAGATATTGGATTTTGATGTCTTTCTCATAAGCGGCAGGAGTGTTTTGATACTTAAAATACCATGTGCGGTTATCGGCACCGAGATTCCGGTAACTGTTAGTAATATCGATTTCTTTCTCAAGTGCATGTGTGGCGGCCGCATTCAGATAGTCCTCCATCCGGGTGTTGAGAAGCTGCTCTTTTTCACTTGCGGAAACTGTGCCGCTTAAGATTTCGCCTTCTCCGGTCACAGTCACTGTGACAATCTGCTCTGTCAGACCTCCGGCACCGATTTTTTCCGTTTCTTTGACTCGGCAGGAAGCTGCATCCACTTTCACATAAAGTTCCGGTGCAAGTTGTAAGGTGTAATCATCCGCAAAGTTCTGTGTGAAGAATGCTGCACGTGCGGTATCCGTATCGACAAGCCCCACCGCCCTTCCACGTTTCCAGACTTCGTAGGCTGTAATCTGCGGTTTTCCGGTCATGACCGGCTGCTGTTCTTCCTCCTCTTTTTCCGTATCATCCCACACTGTCGCAGACTGCTCCTCCTTCTCGGTATCATCCTGCACTGCCCCGGACTGCTCCCCCTCTATATCCACAAAAGGAATATAAAGTGTCTCTAAGTGATTAGCGCGCTCCTCATAGAGCATGCCAAGCGTCGGGTACGCTTTCTGGTCAATGCCCGATGTGTTTTCCAGCAGTTCTTCCAGATAATTTCCAAGCAGCACATCAAGTTCTCCCTCTGTCTGCGCCAGACGGTCACAGTTTTCCGTCGTCATCACATAAGCGTTCCACGGAACCTCTTTTTCCTGCTCCAGCATGGATAGCATATCTTCCACTTCCGCCTCTTTTTCCAGAAAAGACCTCTCAATGAGCACCACTTTCAAATGATTGTAATCCACCTCTTTGTTTCCTGCATACTCATGATTCAGCCACACATTTTGGAAATCGTCCTGATCTCTGATATTCAAAAGAACCGGGAATGCCTTATCCTCAAGTTCTGCGACATTACACCCCTGCAAAAAAAGACACCCAAACAAAAAACATACCAGCACCAGCACACGCACTTTTTTATTATGTTTTTTTCTCTCTCCGGTCAGACACAGCAGTACCGGCACGCCAACGACAAAAGGTGTTCCAATCTTCCACAGCAGGAATGTCACGCAGTCCAAAAACTGCTGATTTCTGTAAAACAGCACTGTCACGCCATACACCAGAAGAAGCAGAATGAGATACGGCAGCATTCTTTTTTTCCCTTCCAGATAACCGCCGCAGTCACGGATTACTTTTGCAGCCAGATTTCCACTGTAAAAAACCATGCTGTTTAGCATCGCATACAGCGTAAAAAACCAGATGCTGAACATAAAAGCATCCGTTCTCTTCAAAAATCCGCCCGTCACCTGCACGCGGCTCATCATCGTGACCGCCGGAAATTTCATCTGAGCCAGTGCCTCGACACCAAACAGCCCAATCAGGATCAGATACAGTGCTGCAAATACGCCGCCGGAAAACCAGACCGCTTTTTCTGCTGCGCCAACGCATTTCTTACGATCCGCAACATATTCTTTCAGGAACAGTACGATTGACACCATGGAATAACAGAAAAGCACATAATAGCTGCCGCTTAACACTTCTTTTCCATCCGCCACAAAAACCGGGCTCCAGTAGGCAGGCTTTACCTCCCTGCATGCCGCAAATAACATCAGAAACAACGGTATCATCAGAAACCAGAACAGTATCTCATACACTCTTGCCCTGCCCTCGATCCCACCTGCCATTCCATAAAATGCGAGCAGTAATATCAACAACAGCACCAGATAAAAGCTGACGTTTTCCACAAGACCATTTAACATCAGCGTGGAAAACAGATACGCCGTGTACGAAGCCATGAGGATAAAGTACAGAAAATATCCGCCCCAGAGTACATAACCGCATATTTTTCCACACTTCTGCTTCAGAAAATCAGGATAACTTGTTTTCATGCCTTTCAACAGATATCTCAATAATTTCAAGTACAAAAACGTGGCCAAAATCCCCGCCAGAATGCAGAAAATCCCGTCGCGCCCTGCCGTATCTGCAAGCATTGTCGGCAGCAGCAGCGTTCCCATTCCAAGAAAGTCATACGTCAGAAGTCGGAACACCTGTCTGCCTGAAATTTGATTGTTTTCTGAGAACATACTTCCCCCCTATTTTTTCCCGGAAAAAGTCAGCTTTGTACGCTCCTTCGGGTTCGCATAAACCGGGCGCCTGCGCAATCTCCGTAAAGGCTGCCTCCAGATAAAATCCCGCTCATCCTCATAGTCATTCAGATCTGCACCCACGAATGGCATGAGATACGGAATACCAAAGCTTGTCAGATGCGACAGATGGGTGAGCACCGCAAGCAGCCCAAGCAGCATGCCAAAGTAACCAAGCCACGCACAGACCGCAATAAAAAAGAATTTCAGGATACGGAAGGCTGTGGCAAATTCTTCATTCGGGATCGCAAAGGAACAGAGTGCGGTAAAGGAGATCACAATCACCACGATCGGACTGACCAGATTCGCCTCTACCGCTGCCTGTCCAATGATCAGTCCTCCCACGATCCCGATGGTATTTCCCATTGCACCGGGAAGCCGCACGCCCGCCTCCCGCAAAAGTTCAAACGACAATTCCATGATGAGTACTTCCACGACTGCCGGAAATGGGACACCCTGCCTCGCCTCAGCAAACGACAAAAGTAGTGTAGTCGGAAGTATCTGTGTATGAAAATTAGTCACTGCAAGATAAAATCCAGGCAGCGTCATTGCAAAAAAGGATGCGAGATACCGCAGGATCCGCCCGAACGTCGCAATCTCAAAACGGCTGTAATAATCGTCACTGGTACGGATAAATGAATTGTAATCTGTCGGCAGTATCAGACCGATCGGAGAATTATCGCACATCACGATCACTCTGCCCTCTAATACCGCCATGGCCGCCCGGTCAGGACGCTGTGTTGTCTGAAACTGTGGAAATGGCGAATACCATTTTTTCTCTGCCAGCTGTTCTAACATTCCGCTGTCTAATATCCCATCAATCGTGAAATCCTGCAGCCTCTTTTCAATTTCTTTTACAAGTCCCGGATTCGCAAGATCCTCCACATACACAAGATAGACGTTCGTGTTCGATCTAATCCCGGCTTTCAGTCCTCTCACTTTCACACGGGGCGAACGGATCCTTTTCCGGATCAGCGCCGCATTCTGCTTCACAGAATCGCAGAAACCTTCGTTGGAACCGCGGATTACTTTTTCCGAATCAACCTCTGTGATCCCCATATTCGGATAACCGTCATCCGGTATTTTTACTGCCCGGTCAAAACCATCCACAAAAAGGATCGCCTCCCCGGTGAGCAGACCGCTCACAGCCTCCTCAATAGTCGGAAAATATGTTGCATCCGAAATTCCAAGCGCATTTTCCTGCAGTGTACAAAGGATCTCATCTCTTGTCAGTCCATTTAAGTATTTTAAAGTCTCTCCGAGTGCGGACGTTCCCATGTCCACGGACACTTCAATAAAGGTCAGATAACAGGCGGTATCCTGATTCCTGCCAAGCTTCATCTGCTTCTTTTTGATGTCCGCACAGTCATGAAAATAAAATTCCATTTCCTCTATATTTTGCGTTAAATCCGTCGATACCGGACATTTCTGATTTTCCGACATTTCCAGCTTGTTTCCTTTCTATTAATTCCCCCTAATACGAAAGAGGATAAGCAAAATGCTTATCCTCTTTCTAGTCTGTACGGTTTTCCATTTTTTATGCAGTTTTCCTGTCCTCCGGGCAGTTACTTCTTATTCCTGCTCCTGGATCATAGCCTTAACTGCGACTGCCTGATTCTTCACATGCTGGTGCATCGTCTCTGTCACCTGCGTTTTGTTCTTACGGACTAACCCTTCCACAATATCTTTATGTTCTTTCATCAATGTCGGATAGTTATTCTCATCTTTCAGATATTCCACACGATAGCGGTACATCTGCTCCCGGAGGTTATTTAACATATTCACAAGCTTCGGGTTACCGGTTGACTGGTAAATAATATCGTGAAACTTTACATCCGCCTCTGCGATTTTTTTCACATTATCTGTCTTGGTGGATTCCTCAAACTCATGCATGGTCGCAACCAGCTCTTCTAACTGTTCCTCAGAAATCTGCTCACATGCAATTTTTGCCGCAAGCTCGTCTAACGCTTCACGGATCTGAAGGACATCCTCCATATCTTTCTCCGTCATTTTGGCAACTTCCGCGCCTTTTCTTGGAATCGTAACGGCAAGTCCCTCCTGCTCAAGCATACGGATTGCCTCACGGATCGGTGTACGGCTGACACCAAGTTTTGCCGCAAGCTGCAGCTCCATCAGCCGCTCGCCCGGTTTTAATTCCCCTTTTAAAATAGCCTCTCTTAACGTGTTAAACACAACATCTCTCAGCGGAAGATACGCATCCATATTCAATGTTAAATCTTCTGTCATCTTTGATACCATGCCTTTCTACTTACGCGCGTTATTATAAATACTCGTTAAATATACCTGTTTTGCAAGACCGGAGGCTTTCATCGCCTCGTATGCCTCTACTGCCGTCGCTTCCTTGTCAAAAAGACCGAAAACCGTCGGACCACTGCCACTCATCATGGCATTCACAGCGCCATGCTCCATCATGTGATCTTTGATGTCTGCGATCACAGGATAAGCCGGGATTGTCACTGTCTCTAAGACATTTCCCATATCTGCTGCAATTTTATATAAATCTTTCTCTCTGATATCTGCCACAAGCCGGTCAATATCCGGGTGTACCATATCAGAGCCTAACTTCAGATTGTCATAGACGAACTTAGTAGAAACACTGATCTGCGGTTTTGCGATCAAAACAGGACATTTCACCATCGGCGGAAGCTTCGAAAGCTTCTCTCCTATGCCCTCTGCCAAAGCCGTTCCACGCATAATGCAGTACGGAACGTCTGCACCGATCTTCACACCGCGCTCCATCAGTTCTTCCCTTGTCAGTCCCAGATCAAAAATCTGGTTCATACCATATAACACTGCCGCTGCGTCCGTGCTTCCCCCTGCCATCCCGGCAGCTACCGGAATGTACTTGTGCAGCCATACATGCACGCCATCTTTTATCGCAAACTCATCCTGCAAAAGCTTTGCCGCTTTATAGACAAGATTGTTCTCATTCGTCGGCAAAAAAGAAAGATTCGTTTCCATCGTGATCTCACCGGAAGTATTCTTCGAGATCTCCAGCCTGTCAAACAAATGAATGGTCTGCATCACCATGCGGACCTCATGATAACCATCCTCTCTTTTTCGTACCACATCCAGCCCAAGATTGATCTTAGCCAGCGCCTTTACTGAAATATCCTTCATCGGTTAGTTTCTCCTTACCAAAATCGTCGCTAACACGCATTGATTGTACCTAAAATAAAACTTGTTTTTTTTGTGTTTTTTGTATACAATTAGTATCTTATCATTTTATGTCCAAAAGGTCAATCGGCACTAAACTTTTTTCTTTGCCAGTCCGATATAATTAACAGAACCATGGAAGGTTAATAACTATTCATTCAGGTGGCTGAACATTTTGTTTTCTGTAAAAACAAATGCATCCAGCTTCGCCAGACAAGGAGGATCATATGGCAATCAATTCCATTAACACTGTGACTGCTGCCGCAGCAGCATCTACACAGACAACAACAAAATCAGCAGAAAAGACATCCGAGACAACGAAAAAGGCAGATTCTTCCAAGACAGCTTCCGGTGTCATTTATGAGAAGAGTTCTGACTCCAGGACAGACAAGGCTTCCAATAAAACAACAAGCAAGACCGACAACGCAGCGATCGTTGCAAAGTTAAAAGCTGACGCAGAGCAGCGCACCGCACAACTCCGCAGCATCGTTGAGCAGATGATGACCAAGCAGGGGGTTGCGATCGGCACCGCAGATGATATGTGGAAATTCCTTGCAAAAGGTGATTTTACCGTATCAGCCGATGTGAAAGCACAGGCACAGGCAGATATCGCAGACGACGGTTACTGGGGTGTAGAGCAGACTTCCGACCGTATTCTTGATTTTGCAAAAGCTTTATCCGGTGATGATCCTGACAAGGCAGACGCTATGTTAGAAGCTTTCAAGAAAGGTTTCGAACAGGCAACCAAAGCATGGGGAGATAAACTTCCGGATATTTCCCAGAGAACCTACGATGCAGTTGTCGAGAAATTCAACAAATGGAAAAACGGAACAGAGGATGCTTCCACTGAGGCATAATTCATAAAGAAAAGACCTGCGTGTACCTATGTCATCTGAACATCATGACATTGTACACACAGGTCTTTTTCTTTTACTTTTCAAGTGTTGAAACCTTACTATTATTCTCCTAAAAGCTTCTCAATGCTTGCGAGCTTAACGCAGACAACAAAGATGTCGATCGCAGTCGTAAGATCTTCCAGGCTTGGATAGGATGGTGAGATACGGATGACAGAATCATGCGGATCTTTTCCATATGGGAAAGGCGCACCCGCCGGAGTCATCACAACCCCTGCTTTTTTTGCTTTTGCCACAACATTTTTTGCACATCCATCCAGTGTCTCATATGTGATGAAGTATCCACCCTTCGGGCTGTACCAGCTTCCGGCTCCGAGTCCTTTTAACTCTCTTTCAAATGTATCCAGGATCATTTCAAATTTTGGACGGAGAGAATCTGCGTGTTTGCGCATATGCTCTGTGATTCCGTGGATATCTTTGAAGAAACGGACATGGCGCAACTGGTTTACCTTATCATGGCCGATGGTCTGGATCTTCAACTGTTTCTTGATATCCTCTAAGTTGTTGGCAGAAGTTGCGATCGCTGCCACACCGGAACCAGGGAATGTGATCTTGCTTGTAGAACAGAATTTGTATACCATATCCGGGTTTCCTGCTCTCTTGCATTCTTTTAAGATCTCGATCAGATGATCCTGGTTAATATCATATAAATGATGCACGCAGTATGCGTTATCCCAGTAAATACGAAAATCTTTTGCTGCCGGTTTTAATCTTGCAAAACGGCGGACCGTCTCATCCGAATAAGTGATTCCCTGTGGATTGGAATATTTTGGCACACACCAGATACCTTTGATCGCCTCATCTTTGCTCACAAGGTCTTCCACCATATCCATATCCGGTCCGGTCGGAAGCATCGGCACGTTGATCATCTCAATGCCGAAATATTCTGTGATTGCAAAATGTCTGTCATATCCCGGTACCGGGCACAAAAATTTTACTTTATCTAATTTACACCATGGCGTATTTCCCATTACACCGTGCGTCATGGAACGGGAGATGGTGTCATACATAATGTTAAGGCTTGAGTTACCATAAATGATGATATTGTCCGGATTACACTCGATCATATCACCGATAAGCTGTTTTGCTTCACTGATACCGTCCAGCACACCATAGTTTCTGCAGTCTGTACCATCATCACAGCTCAGATCAACACCGGAAGTCAGTACATCCATCATTCCCATGGAAAGATCTAACTGTTCCTGCGATGGCTTACCTCTGGACATATCAAGTTTTAAGCCTCTCTGCTGGAATTTTTTATATTCCGCTTCCAAACCTTCCTTCTCTTTCAATAACTCTTCTTTTGTCATTTCCTCGTAGGACTTCATCTCTAATTCCTCCTGCTTTTTAATATATGTAAAGATCCAATACCGGAAAAATGTGCTCTGCTCATCAGCCTGTGAAACAGAGATCATCTCATGCCCGGAATGTTCTCTTACTCCTCTTCTGGCTCACCCTTGATCTTTTTGAAATATTCACGGATCTTCTTCTCGTAGCCGTTCTCACCCGGAACGTAGAACTTCCGGTCTGTCAGTCCGTCCGGCAGATATTGCTGCTCCACATAATGATCCGGATAATCATGTGCATATTTATATCCAACACCATGCCCCAGTTTTCCGGACGACTTGTAATGTGCATCCTGTAAATGTACCGGGATCGGCGCTGTTTTCGTATTCTTTACTGCTTCCATCGCATCGAAGATCGCATTGACTGCCGAGTTGCTCTTTGGCGCACTTGCCACATACGTGACCGCCTGCGACAAAATAATCTGTGCCTCCGGCATACCGATACGCTCAACTGCCTGTGCTGCCGATGTTGCGACAACGAGTGCCATCGGATCGGCATTGCTCACATCCTCCGCTGCGCAGATCATAATCCTTCTTGCGATGAACTTAATATCTTCCCCCGCATAAAGCATTCTGGCAAGATAATAAACTGCAGCATCCGGGTCAGAGCCACGCATGCTTTTGATAAACGCAGAGACTGTATCGTAATGGTTATCTCCTGTTTTATCATAGCGCACCACACGTTTCTGGATACATTCACTGGCAACCTCAAGTGTGATATGGATTTTTCCATCATCACTCCGCTCCGTTGTCAGAATGCCAAGTTCGATCGCTGTGAGCGCTGCTCTTGCGTCTCCGTTTGCCACGTCCGCAAGAAAATCCAGTGCCTCTTCCTCAATGACTGCATCGTAAGCACCCATTCCTTTTTCCTTATCATTCACCGCCCTGAGGATCAGCGTCTTAATATCTTCTGTGGACAGATTCTTCAGCTCAAAAATAATGGAACGTGACAAAAGCGCTCCATTCACCTCAAAATATGGATTCTCGGTCGTTGCACCAATTAAGATCACGGTTCCGTCCTCCACAAACGGAAGGAGATAGTCCTGCTGTCCCTTGTTGAAGCGGTGGATCTCATCGATAAACAGGATCGTCTTTTTGCCGTACATGCCCTGATTGTTCTTCGCCTGCGCAATGACATCCTCCATGTCTTTTTTCCCGGCGGAAGTTGCGTTGATCTGAAGGAACTCAGCGCTTGTGGTATTGGCAATGACCTTTGCCAGTGTCGTTTTTCCGGTTCCCGGCGGTCCATATAAAATAATGGAACTCAACTTGTCAGCCTTGATCGCACGGTAAAGCAGCTTGTCTTTTCCGATGATATGCTGCTGCCCTACCATCTCATCCAGCGTCGCTGGACGAAGTCTGGAAGCTAACGGCGATTCCTTTTCCCTGTTCTGTTCTCTCATATAATCAAATAAATCCATATGAAAAACCTGCCTTAGTAATCAATTAAAACTATTTTAACAGATTTTTATCTGTTTTGGTATCACAGATATATTTTTCTTTTGTCCGCGTTTGGCGTACATTTGACCATTTTGAATTATTCAAGTTTCAAACTTGCAGATTTTCTTTTTTATTTCAGCAATTTCGTGATGTTTTAAACCAAAATATGACAGAACTCGTTGCAAAAATTTCATTGTCTTTATTACATTACATGAAATTAAAGGATTTATCAAGTGGAAAATATCACTTCTGCGTATTTTCGTAAGTTTTACCGAAATCCTGCGTTCTGTCTGCGATTTCTTCGATGATGGAATTTGCTTTGCTATATTTTTCAATCGCCATATAACACATTCCAATCAGGAAATTCAAACCGTCATTTTCCGTTTGGATTTTCTTCTTTACCTGTTCTAACGCTTTAATCCTATCCTTGCCTATGATATTTTCAAAGAACGCACGATAAATCATTTCCTGCGTTTTCAATGGCAGCTTTTGTAATCCGGTATCGCGTTTTATATCTTTATCCAGACGGCTTTCGTCAAAAAGCATAATCGAAAATGCATTTGTACCAGTCTTCTTTTCATATTCCATTCTTGAATATCCATTTAACATAGGAAGATGCGTCTCCAGCTCTGCGTTTAAAAGACACTGCCACATTTCCACCTGTTCGATCAGTGTTGATTCTTCGTCCTGAAAAACATCCCATAGCTCCTGTACTCCATTTCCTTCCATGACAATTTTCCGCAGGTGGTCGATCATTTCCTCGGTTTCTTCTACGTCATAACCATACTGATCATGTAACGTTTCTCCCAGCATATGCCAGCATTCATCTGATTTAGAACTGTATGTGGCTATTTCTTCCATCTCTTTTGCACTAAATTTCCGGTATGGAAGGTTTTTCGCATACTTATCACGCTTTTCCACAATACTCACTGCATCCATATCACACATTACAGCAAATTTTTCTCCGGTATATGCATGTGTCATTGTCTTAAAATGCATTCCAAAATTTCCATGCCAATACACATATCGTTCAAATTCTTCTTTTGAAAGCTGTTCTCCCCATGCGTTTGTAAATATCTGATAAAATGCATCCATCTCGATCATTCCATGGGAAAGAAGTACTTTTTCAAATTTTGCTGATATATCCTGGATTCTCTTACAGATCTTTTTCCAATCCAGATTCAATATCGAAGAAAAAATTTCATCAAAATCAGATGCTGGAAACAGATATGCTGCCTGCGTTCCTTCCGGTGCTTTCACACTTAACAGACCAAGGGCAATTGCTCTCCCTACCGTATCAAATGCCATCTGATATTTTTTATTTTCTTCAAACTTTTGGAATTTTTGTAATTGTGTAATATCATGCTTGTCGAACACATAAAGATAATATTCCGGATGTAGTCTTAATGTCTCAGCTACTACATCCCTGACTTCCCTGCCAGCTAATTCGTCCTCAGATATTTTTAAATACTTTGCGTAATCGGAAGCTTCTTTCTCTGTCAAGCACATAAACATTTCCCTACTTGTTTTTTGTGGAGCTCTCCGACAAACAAAAGCCTTATCCTGCCCTTTGCAAAAGCAGCTCCATTCATCCATCATATCGTGCATCACTGACTTTTGTTTTTCTTCTGCCTGTTTATCCAGTTTCTTCAACAAATCTTCTGCCTGTTGGCGGAATAATTGCCTGAATTTATTATAATTTTCCTTCATTTCAAAAATATGTTTCACCATTTTCCGGTCTCTTTCTGCCATGTTATTTTTCTCCTTTTTGTGCTCTAATTGCCAGAAAGTGTAAACCTATGATCACTTTATATTATATCGTATTCCAACAAATAAAAATAGTATAAAAATCTGCTTGCATCCGCATGTTTATAAATGTTACAATGTGGCAAAGCATATATCAACAGTCGCCAGACCGTTTCCCCTTCATTGCAGTCTGCGATTGTAAAGTCTGTGTGACACATTTCTGTCATTAATATTCTTATGCGTGTACCATTTTGGGGAGTACACCGCTTTTTGTATCTATGCTTTTAAAATCCCGTTACTAATTTAAAAGCAGGAGATGTAAAAAGAGTGTGGTTTCTCCTGCACCATTTATTTGTTGTAACTTTTTCTACAACACACCAGCTACACGAAAGGAATTATTTATGGCACGAAAGAAACAAATTCGACACAAAAATAATCAGATTGTCCGTCCAGTGGCAAACCAGAAACACAAAGATACGGTATTTCGTATGCTTTTTTCCGATAAAAAGCATCTGCTTTCACTATACAATGCAGTGAATGAAACAAATTACCAAAACCCGGATGATCTGGAAATTGTAACTTTAGAAAATGCAGTTTACATGGGAATTAAAAATGATCTGTCTTTTATCATGGACACAAATGTATCATTATATGAACATCAGTCTACCATTAACCCAAACATTCCACTCAGAGATTTATTTTATATTTCGAGTGAATACCAAAAACTGATCGACAAATCGTCCCTATATGCATCTACGCCGCAAAAAATTCCTGCGCCAAACTTTATTGTGTTTTATAATGGTATTGAACCATTTCCAGATTTCTCAGTTAGCAGACTTTCGGACGCATATGAAAATCTTCACGGCGAACCAAATTTAGAACTCGTGGTAAAAACTTTTAATGTTAATGAAGGGCATAATTATAATCTGATGGAACATTGCCAGACTTTAAGGGAATATTCACAATTTGTCGCACAGGTACGTCAGAACAAATCGACAATGGACTTAAATACTGCCATCAATCATGCCGTAGATGATTGTATTAAAAATAATATTCTTGCGGATTTTCTTCGAAAAAACCGCGCGGAGGTTATCAGTATGAGTATATTTGAATATGATAAAGAGGAAGAAGAAAAGAAGCTTAGAAAGGCTGAATTTGAAGCTGGACGCGAGGCAGGATTTCTTGAAGGTCAAAAACACGCTGCTCTTCAATCTTCTATTGAATCTGCTAAACGAATGTTAAAATCAAATAAACTATCCCCGGAAGACATTTCCATATTTTCAGGTCTTTCACTGGACGAGGTAAAAAAGTTGCAGCTATAGCACTGCAGAACATCCTCCACTATCCAAAATATTTTCTCTGAACTCTTTGTGCCTATCGTTGAAATAAACTCTCCTTATGGGTATAATATAAAGAAACTACCAATACCTCAAAGGAGGGATTTCTATGATAGAACAGCTCATTGCTGAAGCAACAGAATGTGATTTCAAAGTTGCTCTCGAAACAAAAAAGCCAAAAAGCTGGTTAAAAAGTGTCAGTGCCTTTTCCAATGGAATCGGCGGCACTCTGTTTTTCGGGGTCTCTGATGACCGGAAGCCTATCGGCTTGTCTGATGTTCAAAAGGATGCTGAGGCGATCAGCCGCTTAATCAAAGAACGAATCACACCATTACCTCAGTTTATCTTAAAACCATTACAGGAAGATGGTAAAAATCTATTAGCTCTGGAGGTTTCTCCCGGCCGTAGCACCCCATATTATTACAAGGCAGACGGCGTGATGGAGGCATATATCCGTGTTGGAAATGAAAGCGTAATTGCACCGGATTACATTGTGAATGAACTGATCTTAAAGGGAACCAATCAGTCCTTTGATACCCTAACAACAGACGCGGTAAAAAAGGATTACAGCTTTACACTTCTGGAAGCAACCTATCTGGAACGGACTGGTCTCCGCTTTGAGCCATCCGATTATGTCTCCTTCGGTTTGGCTGACAAAAATGGGGTCTTGACCAATGCCGGAAAGCTCATGACCGATCAGCACACAGTCTATAACTCCCGTATGTTCTGTACCCGGTGGAATGGCTTGGAAAAAGGCTCTATCTTTGATGATGCGCTGGACGATAAGGAATACGAAGGGAATCTGATTTATCTACTGAAAAGCGGCAGTGAATTTATTCGCAATAATTCCAAAGTCCGTTTTGTCAAAGAGGCACAGTATCGTGTAGACAAGCCGGATTATGCTGAACGAGCTGTGACAGAGGCTCTTGTCAATGCGCTTATCCATCGTGATTATATTGTGCTTGGCAGCGAAATCCATATTGATATGTTTGATGATCGGGTGGAAATCACATCTCCGGGCGGTATGTTTGGCGGCGGCTCAATTCAGGAATACGATATTTACAGTATCCGTTCGATGCGACGAAACCCTGTGATTGCTGACCTGTTCCACCGCATGAAGTACATGGAACGCCGTGGAAGTGGTCTACGCAAAATCGTCAGTGAAACCGAAAAGCTGCCTGGATACACAGAGGCATATAAGCCCGAATTTTCCTCAACAGCGACAGATTTCAGAGTTATTTTGAAAAATGTGAATTACCATCTTAGTCAGAAAGACTTAGTCAGTGACCAAGATTGTGACCAAGTTAGTGATCAAGATAAATCACAGGACATCCTACACGCAGTCTTGGATTTTTGTATAACAGAAAAAAGCAAACAAGAAATTTGCTCGTTTATTGGTTATCGAAATCTCACTTATTTTACAAGAAAATATTTGAATCCTCTACTGGCAAGTGGTCAGCTTAAAATGACTATTCCAGATAAGCCAAACAGTCGAAAACAAAAATATATTACTGTTCATTCCGAATAATCGAGCAGGAGACGTGACTAACTGCCGTCCTGTCACACCACCGTGCGTACCGTTCTGTACACGGCGGTTTCAATAGTTGACGTGCGCTGCTAGGCGCACAACAACAAAAAAGCCTGACCGCTGATGCGACCAGGCTTTTTGTTGTTGTTTGTCTTATGGTATCTGTAATTACTGTAACAGAGAAAGAACACCCTGTGTAGACTGGTTTGCCTGTGCAAGCATAGACTGACCTGCCTGTGCAAGAATGTTGTTCTTGCTGTAGTTAACCATCTCTTCAGCCATATCTGTATCACGGATACGGGATTCAGCTGCTGTTGTGTTCTCAACAACGTTGTCTAAGTTGTCGATTGTATGCTCTAATCTGTTCTGAACAGCACCGAGAGCGGAACGCTGGGAAGAAACTTTTGCTACTGCATCTGCAATTGCGTCTACTGCGTAAGTTGCAGCAGAACCATTCTCATCTTTAACGTTTAATCCCTTGATTCCAAGGAAATCAGAATTCATGGTATCAATGTTAACCTGAATCTTATTTGTAAGATCTGCATCAGAACCTACATGTAAATTGAAGCTTAATGTGTTGGCAACCTTTGCCTGTGCAACATTAATCTTGAAGGAACCATCACCTTTATCAAAAGCAAGGTCTGTATCATCACCATTCTTTACTGATGCATGACCTTCTGTATCTCCGATACTATTCGCTGCGAGCAGTTCTTTACCAGCAAGCTCATATGCTTTCTGTTTTGTGATGAGTGTTACATCATTATCATCTACACCATCGGCTGCACCAGCAACATCTGTCATAGCGGTTGCAGATTCTGTACCAACTTTAACTGTTACTCCACCCTTTACATAAGATTTTAAGTTGTCAACTGATACTGCTCTATTATCTGTAGCAACACCCTGATCATTATTAAATTTTTGAGTTGTGGTTAAATTTGAAGTTGCACTAAATGTCGCAGCTGCCGTCTGTCCATCTTTTGTCTCAACATATAACTGATTTCCATCAGCATCCATTACCTTACCAGTATTGTCAATCTTGAAAGTCTTATCCCCAATCTGAACATCAACTGTTCCTGTTGCTGGTGCTTTAATCAACGCTTTTGCCTCATCAACAGTAGAACCAATTGTATATGTCTTACCGCCAATAGCAACTTTATCTCCAGTTTTAATAGCATCCATTGTAAAGGTAGCTGTTCCATCCCCATTGTTTGTGAGCGTTCCCTTTAATCCTGCATCATGTGCTTCCAGATTAATTGTCTTTGTTCCTTTATCTCCCTTTAACAGATAGATTTCGTTGAATTTTGTTGTCTCAGCAACACGGTCGATCTCAGTTGTTAACTGATCGATCTCATCCTGAATTGCCTGACGGTCAGATTCAGCATTTGTTCCGTTAGCTGCCTGAACTGCTAACTCATTCATTCTCTGTAACATGGAGTGAACTTCTGTTAAAGCGCCTTCAGCTGTCTGTACAGAAGAAACACCGTCCTGTGCGTTTGTGGAAGCCTGATCAAGACCACGGATCTGTTTTCTCATTTTCTCAGAAATGGTCAATCCTGCTGCGTCATCTGCTGCACGGTTGATTCTGTAACCAGAAGATAACTTCTCTGTGGATTTTGCCTGCTGTCCTGTTGTTACGTTTAACATTCTGTTGGCGTTCATTGCCTGTAAGTTGTGTTGTACTACCATAATTTTTACCTCCGTGTGTTGCGGTCATTCTGCCGCTAAAATAATTTTTATTTTCGGGATTCCATTCCCTTTTCCCTGAAAAAAATCAGGATTTTGGCACAAAGTGCCTGTATAATAAACCACGCCCCTAGGTTAGCATGGCATTATTACCGTCTGTGGCTGACTGTGTAAATGGCTTTTTTTGCAGCCGGTCTGTCCGTTATCTCAGAAGCTGCGTGCTTCTCACGCATTAAGATTTCTGCAATCTCACGCTTTGCTTCCTCAGAGATTGTCTGCTCACGATAGTATTCTTTTTTGTCCTTCTGCTTCATGGAATTACTGCGCACAATATTGTATTCGCGTGGTGCGTCTACAAGAAGATGAATGTTATTTGCAGAACCACCGGAAAAAACGACACGGATATTTTCTCCTATATCAATGTATTCTCCCGGTTTTAAAGATAATTTAAGCATTGTAACCTCCATGTGGCTTTGTATTTTTCCATAAATACTGCGTATATTAAAAATGGTACTCCATCCGTTTCAGATACTGGTAACACATTGTATATTGTGTTACCCCTGTTTTGCGTTCCGGAATCATGGAACCACATTGATTACAATGCATATTGTTCAGATATTTTATTGGAAGGAAAATCCTGTCCCTTATAAACAGATTTTGCGGAAAACCTCATCCCTGTCATCCTGCTCGATCCCAAGATAACGTTTGGTGATGTCAAAAGAGGAATGATGATAAATCTCCATGAGAAGTACCGGTGGAACTCCTTGCTTCCACGCATAATATCCAAATGTTTTCCGCAAGGAATGCGGGCTTATCACGCCGCTTAGACCGCTGTTTTCTGCCGCCTTGCGGATAATCCGGTAAGCCTGTACCCTTGAGATTGGATCTGCGTCTTTTCCACAGAAAAGATACGCATCCCCGCTGATCTCAAAACTGCGTCCAGACGCTAAAAACTGATAGTATTTTTGCAGCTGGACAGTTATTTTTTCATTCATATAAATATTCGATGCTTTTCCGGTCTTTGCCTCCACAAGAAGCAGATGTTCTCTTACGCTCCGGTTTTCTAAGTCATATACCTGCTTCCACTGTAAGGAAAGAAGATCCGAAATCCTTAATGCGGTATTCAGCCCCATCGTAAGCAGCAGTTGATTTCTCGGATGATATTGTGCCTGTTCATAAAAGTTCATAAAATCTTTCAGTTCCTGTTCTGAGCGGATTGGCTGAGCTGTGTTCATATTTTTTCTCCTCACATACTTGAATAAAATTTTTTTTAAAAAAGGGGTTAAGTAATGGAAACTCTGTCCGATATATAAAGCAAGAAACAGAGGTAACACAATGTACATTGTGTTACCTCTGTTTCTGTTATCATAGCATTTTATTCTACATCTGTAAATTGATCTGTTTTTTCATGATCAGGCTAAAATTTTACGCCGGCGTTTTTTCAGGCGTATACTTTTTTTTGCACTTGACGCTCGAACCTTCTTATTCCAGTATCAGTTCCTCGACCGTCACAAACGAATATCCCTCTCCCTGCAATTCATCAATAATCTGAAATGCTGCATTTACTGATGATTCCGAGGCATCATGCAGCAAAATGATATCATTTTCCTGTACTTTATCCATGACACGCTTTGCAATGACTCTGGAATTATCTGTCTTCCAGTCGAGCGGATCGACGTCCCACAGCACCTCGATCATTTTTGTCTCATAATCAAGATTGCATTTCCAGCAGCCGTAAGGCGGTCTGATATACTGCGCATGTTCTCCGGTCAGTCCAAAAATAATCTGGTCTGTTTTGTCCACCTGTTCCATCGCCGCCTGATCCGTGAGATTGGAAAGATTCACATGTTCATAGGAATGAACGCCGATGAGATGTCCGTCTGCATGGATTTTCTTCACGATCTCGGGATATTTTTCACACTCCGCACCCAGAAGAAAAAAAGTTGCCTTCACATTCCGCTCTTTCAAGCCTTCCAAAAGTGTCTCCGTATGATCCGGATTTGGTCCATCATCAAATGTCAAAGCCACTTTCTTAACTTCCTCTTCTTTGATTTTTCCTGATGCTGCTTTCGTGTTCTCTTCTGCCATTCTCTCTGTCTCCATCCCACTGTCTGCTCTTATCCTATTGTCCTTTTTTTCCACGCAAATACCAATGATCCCTGTAAACGCAAAAATAAGCAGCAGAAATCCTGCTGCTCTTTTTATAACGAATTGTTGCTTTCCATTGCTTTTCTGTCTCAAACGGATTCCCCGGCTGTCATTTCTTTATTAATAATATATGCCGTTCTTCTCATGAAAATTATAAGAATCATCATTTGGAAGATAACCAAAGAAATCTTCATCCGGTGTGTAGCCATAGTAGCCATCATAATAGCCATCTTTGTATCCCTGCTGGTAGCCCTCATATAAGCCATCATAATAATCACCGGATGCATCATCATTTTCGGATCCTTCATAATAAGTGCTGTTATCCGTACTTTCTGTTCTGGCATCTGACACAAACATACCAGCCCAGAAAATCACTAACAGAAATAATGAGATTGTACTCATGACGATCCCGGAGATTGCCATCCCTTTTGGTGCCTTTCTCGTCAACTGGATAATACCAAAGATAATCGAGAGAATCGCAAGTGGAATATTCACGAAGGAAAAGAATAAGACCAGTGCGATAATGCCAAGTACCATGGACGCAATTCCGAATCCACGCCCACCGGAAGAAACTTCTCTCACACTCCAGTTCTGATTTTGCATCGGCTGATTACTGCGGTTTGGCTGATTATAATTCTGCTGCGACTGCTCATTGCTGCCCCGGTAGTTTGTACTGTCTCCGGCAAACTGATAAGCAATTCTTGGCGCACCATTTGCAAGATGAATGATTCCACATCGCACGAATCCATTCTTTTCCAACAAATGCTGCATGATTTTATTATCCTCATGGGTGTCTGCTCTCAGATTTCCAATCTGGCTCTTACACCAGCTAATACATCCACTGGCAATTCCATGATAAGAAGTATTTCCCGCAAGTCTGTGAATGGTTCCATATGGCTCATGATTCAGCCATGCTCCATTCTCAATCCCATAATAAGTCGGGTCCTCACCTTTTATAAAGGCAAATGTTGCTGCAAGGTTCTTCTCATCATCTTCTACAATGTAGCTGTTTCCAAAGGCAATATCCTTTTCCAGCAGTTCTCTCGATGGATAACTTTCATCCCACTGGTTTAGATTTCCATTTTCACGCATAAAAACCCTTGCCTGTGCATATAAATCCATCATTGCCGGTATATCTTCCATATTTGACCGTCTAACGTACATACATGATCACCATATCCTTAGTTAAATCCAACAATTTTCTGTGAAAGTTTGTAAGCTGCAACTGAAATCTTTCTTCCGCCTCTTCCCGGAAGGTTCATCGCATTTCCCATAATACCGTTTCTCAAATGGTGGAACAGACGGATATCATGGTCTTTGATATATTTCCATAACTCGCGTTTTTTCTCAAGATTCTCCTCTGTGCCGGAGCGGATCAGCATGATCGTTGAGATCACTGTGATGATCTCGAGATAATTGAACATATAGTGGCGCAGTTTTGGATTCGGGATCTTCCAGAGATCAAACTCATCGATCATGATCTTATTCACCTTGATCTGCTGGTCAATACGGCCGATCATGACTTTTTCATTGACGGACTGATCATCACGTCCAATGAAGTAACGGTAAAAATCAACATCCATATAGTACATATGCTTTACGCTTGGCAATGGCTTGTACACATAAATGTTATCCACATAAAAAGTATGTTTTGGCAGTTCAAGCCCACATTCCCGCAGAAGCTGTGTACGGTAAATGACAGAATGCATCAGAATGTACTGTCCCTTGTGGAATCTTCCTGCCTCATTCCATGTAAAAATCTTATCCTGCGGCAGGGAAGAATAGCGCATGATTTTTTTGTGCCGTACACCCTCTTTTTCATAAACATAATTTGCAATGAACATATCCAGCACGGTATCTCCGCCAGCAAGTTCACGCAATTTTTTTAAAATCTTCATATAGGCTTCGTAATCCACCCAGTCGTCACTGTCCACAACTTTGAAGAAAAGTCCTGTGGCATTACGGATTCCGGCATTTACTGCCTCTCCGTGCCCACCGTTCTCCTGATGAATGGCACGCACGATTCCCGGATATTTTCTCTCGTACTCGTCTGCGATCTCTGCGGTGCGGTCCTTTGATCCGTCATCCACGATCAAAATCTCAACATCATCCCCACCCGGAAGCAGAGACAGGATGCAGTGTTCCATATAATCCTGCGAATTATAAGATGGAATTGCAAATGTAAGTAACTTCATAATGATAACCTTTCCTACTGATTCATAATGGCATCTGCCAGTTCCATGGCTTTTTTCGTCATGGCATCAATATTGTAATATTTGTATTCTGCAAGTCTGCCTAATAAATGGAACTTCGGAAGTCCTGCTGTGAGTGCCCTGTATTTCCCGTAAAGCGCCTGATTTTCCTCATTTAAAATCGCATAGTAGGGAATCTCGCCTGCTGCGCCCGTATATGCAAACGGATATTCTTTTACAATTGTAGTTCCATCTGTATTTTTCTGTCCCGTCAGAAATTTAAACTCCGTAATGCGGGTGTAATCTTCGCTTACCGTGTAGTTTACCACGCTGTGTCCCTGATAAGACTCCTCATCATAATGCTCAAAATGGAAATCCAGCGAACGATATGGCAGTCTGCCGAATTTACAATCAAACAGCTCATCCAGCGCTCCTGTGTAAATGACATCTCCCGCAAATGGTTTTCCCTCAAAAAGGATCTCATTCCCTGTAAACTTTAAGACATCCCTGCAGTCTGTATCCAGAATCACTTCTATGTTCTCATGATCTAACATATGCTCAAACATCGGTGTGAAGCCATCCTTTGGCACACCCTGATATTTGTCCTGAAAATAGCGGTTGTCATAAGAGATCAGCACCGGCACTCTCCCTGTCACTTCCGGACTGATTTCTTCCGGCTTCTGTCCCCACTGTTTCATGGTATATTTCAAAAATACATTCTCATAGACATACTGTGCGATCTCGCGGATATCCGGATCATCATTCTCACGAAGTTTCATGATCGGCACACGGCTTCCCTCACCGTAAGCTTCGATCAGTTTTTTCTCCAGAAGATCTGCTTTTTCCTTCTCATAAACCATGTGCAGCGTATTTAAGTTAAATGGAACCGGGATCAGCTTGTCCCCCACTTTTGCTACCACTTCATGTCCGAAAGGATACCATTCCGTAAATCTCGATAGATATTCATAAACTTCTTCCAGGCCTGTATGGAAAATATGTGGACCATACTCATGGATTAAAATGCCATATTCATCCGGAACATCATAACAGTTTCCTCCAATATGACTTCGTCTCTCAATCACAAGAACTTTCTTTCCGGCTTCCTCTGCCAGTTTTCTGGCACAGGCTGCCCCTGCAATTCCGGCTCCTATCACGATGCAATCGTACATCTTTTATTACCTCTGACTTTCCTTATTATAATTTCAACATTTTCCAAAATATTTCCTGATCGTCTGCAATCCTGTATCCGGACTGCGAAACGGTTGTAGTACTTTCCTATTATACATATTTTATTATGACAAGCCAATTTATTTTTTCTTAATTATTTATTACAGCCTGAATTTTGAACATTTTGTTCATATTTTATTTACAAATTTCTCACAAAGCCATCATACGATAGACACAATTCAACTTTATACTCTAAGCATAAGTTAAGCCAACAAGAAAATTTTTCATAGAACTTTTTTTCATACCTGAGTAAATCAGGTTGCCTTGCTTAACCAGTAAGCAAGGTTCCTCCCAGAAAATAGTGAAGCATTTCACTTTCCATACACAATCTTTTTCATATGAATAGCCGGTGCATTGCACCGGCTCCCTCTTTTTTATCCCGGAAATTGTAATATTTCCATGCTTTCTAATCCGTCTCCAGAAATTTTTCATTTCCAAGTCTGATCCCCATATATTTTGCGTAAGCGGCAAACGCAGATGGAATCGCATAATTTTCCTGAGATTTTTCTGCGTCCACAAAAATGAGATGATTTTCTGCCATTTTCTCTGCCTCAGTGTCAAATCCTGCTTCTGCCACCAAAACCGCATATCCTTCCATCTGCCATTCGATATGGGAAAATATATGTTTTGCATTCTCTAGCTTCTGTACCCGGATCGGAGAAAGCTGCATCTCTTTTACCAGATGAACAATCTCATCCTGCGAGTATCGCCCCTCAACATTCGGCAGTTCATAGAGTCCTGCAAGAAGTCCTTTTTCCGGTCGTTTCCGGATTGCCACTTTATCATTGTCCCGGATGACAAGCACCGTCCTCTTTTCGATACGTCTCGCTTTCGCTTTCGTCCTGACCGGAAGTTCTGCGATCCTGCCCTCTTTCCTTGCCAGACAGAGACTGTTCCACGGACACTGTTCACATAACGGCGCACCATTCGGCACACACACGGTCGCACCAAGTTCCATCAGTGCCTGGTTAAACGCCCCCGGCATCTCCATTCCCTGCATGACTTCCCGCAGCTCTTTTTCCAGAAGGGAGCGAAAAGACGGCTTCATAATATCGGTATCGTCCGCAGCCACTCTCGTCAGGATGCGGAATACATTTCCATCCACAGCCGGCACCGGAATCTGATATGCAATGGAAGCGATCGCCCCTGCAGTGTAACTTCCGATTCCCTTCAGTTTCAACAATTTCTCATAATCTGCCGGAAGTTTTCCACCATGCTCTTCCATCACCTGAACGGCTGCCTTCTGCATATTCCGCACACGATTGTAATAGCCTAATCCCTCCCAGAGTTTTAGCAGCTCATCCTCCGGGCATTCCGCCAAAGCCTCCACATCCGGCAGACGCTTCGTAAACCGCTCAAAATAAGGTTTTACCGCTTCCACTCTCGTCTGCTGCAACATAATCTCCGACACCCACACCCGGTACGGTGTCGGTTCTTCCCTCCACGGAAGCACACGGGCATGCCCCGCAAACCAATTTAATAACGGCTCTATTAAAATCTGTAAATTAAAATCTGTGATCATGTTTTATTCCTCTTTACCTTCAAATATCAATTATTATCAACATCATATGTAATGTAAATTCAATTGCAAAACTCACAAAATGTAAATTGAATTGTGAAAAAGTAACAAAAGACATGAAAGACATTGGGGAACCGCCGGCACTTAGAAGGCAGACACGACATTAGTCGTGGCTGGCTTCTTAGTACCGCTGCGAGTGACACATAGCGGGAGCGTGTCTTGAATGTTTTTGTTACTTTTGAACAATTTTAAAAAAATTATATATGTTTTGCAATTGTCAAAGTCTTCATAACATAAAGTATGTTTCGCTCATATTCCCATTATAATAAGGATTTCCCCGGATGTAAACGGAGCGAATTTCCATTTTTTACAGATTTTAGAAAAAGTTTATCGACGTTCATATTGACAAATCCTCTCAAAAGAAGTACTCTAGATATAACATGTATTGTTAATTTTTTATCAATCTATTCAGGAGGGTATTATCGTGAGCGAATTCAACAATTTAAAATTAGATGTGGAGAACGAGATCGCCGTTCTTACCATCTCAAGACCAGCAGCATTAAATGCATTAAACAGTGAGACATTAGACGAGTTAAACACAGCTTTAACAGAGATCGAGGGTAGAGACGATATCAAAGTTGTGATCTTAACCGGTGGTCCTGACAAGAAAGATAACGCATTCAAATCTTTCGTTGCAGGTGCTGATATTGCCGAGATGGTGAACTTTACAGCTCCGGAAGCAAGAGCATTCGGTATCAGAGCTTCTGTTCCATTCTTCAAATTAATGAATATGCGTCAGGTAACAATCGCAGCCGTTAACGGTTTCGCACTTGGCGGTGGATGTGAGATTGCCATGGCATGTGATATCCGTATTGCATCTGACAATGCAATCTTCGGTCAGCCGGAATGTGGACTTGGAATCATTCCTGGATTCGGCGGCACACAGAGACTTGCCCGTTTAGTTGGTATGGGACGTGCCAAAGAAATGATCTTCACATGCGATAACATTGATGCAGCTGAAGCTTACCGTATCGGTTTAGTGAACAAAGTTGCTGCAAAAGAAGAATTAATGGAAACTGCAAAAACTATGGCAGCAAAGATCATCTCCAAAGGAAGCTACGCTGTATCTGTTGCAAAAGCAGCGATCAACAATGGTTACGATATGGATATCAAAAATGCTGTTGAGATGGAAGCAAACCTCTTCGGTGTTGTAAATGATACTCATGACAAAAAAGAAGGAATGGGTGCCTTCTTAGAGAAGAGAAAAGCTGATCTTACAGATTTCTAATCTGCACTTTTTTATAACTTTGGTTTTATTACATAGGAGTTTCTTCCTATTATATAAACATTAACAAACATTTTATTTCATGTAATGCGTAGTATTTACGCAATTGATCAGGGAAAGGAAAAAGAACGTAACTCTGATGGTGTACCGGTCATCTTCGTTACGTTCTTTTTCATGTACCTGTCTGCTGTACGATCTTTTTATCCCTCTCATTTTCCTGCAAGCGTTTTCGCTGCTTCCATCCTTTTCATCTGTCTTTCATGACTTGCAAACATTCCAAATGCCACAATGTTTAAAATAAACTGCGTCATAACCGCTGTGATCCAGATGCCATCCAGTCCTAAAATCCGTGGGAGGATCACGATCGTAAGCGGCGTCATAATAAGTGGATCAAAGTAAATCATAAACAGCGAGTATTTATCTTTTCCAACCGAATAGAAAAAGGAATTGGTCACGCGGACAAGTCCTGTAAAAATAAGCTGTGCCGCCGTCACCATGACCGCATGATACCCAAGTTCTGCGGCTTCCCCCTCATATCCGTAAATTGCCGGATAAAACCGGGCTGTTGCGATGGTAAATATAAATAAGAAGAAACTCACCCCCATCGCTGTGATGACCGCCTTGTTTCTTATCTTCCGGATCGCATGAAAATCATGTGCACCATAGGCATAACTTGCAAGTGGCTGAATCCCCTCTGCGACACCAATCAGAAGCACACGGTACGAGCCGACGGTGGAACTGATGAGTGCATATGCATTTACCGCAAGATCGCCGCCAAATTTTAAACACGCAACGTTGTGATATAAAATCAATAAAGAAGGGGTCAGCGATATTCCAAACGGTGAAACTGCTGTCTTAAAAATTTTTTTCCAGTATTCCTTCCTTATCATAAACTGTGAAAGACGGATCGAATCGGTTTTCTTTGTACCAAGAATGATCAGGCAGCACAAGGTCGTAAACAACTGCGCACACAGTGAAGCGCCTGCTGCACCGCCAATTCCCATATGAAAAACATACATAAAAACAAAATCAAGACCAAGGTTAGCAAATAAACCACCCACCATGATCATCATGGCACTGACCGCCCGGTTGTCATTCCTGAGAAGAGGTGTCAGTCCACAGGATAAGATCTGAAGCACGCCGCCTGTGAGCATTACCCTTCCATAAATCTGTGACAGCCTTAAAAGTTCTCCTTCTGCGCCCATTAATTTCAATAGAGGAGTCAGTAAAATAATAAAAAGAATCGTAACCACAATACTCGATGCCAATAATGCAAGAATGACATTTGCCCGTACAATGTTCGACTCTTCGTTCTTTCCCTCTCCCTGTTTGGTTGACATCATTACGGCTCCGCCGCATCCAACGCCGGTGCCGATCGCAGTTACCACTGCAATGATCGGCCACGCAACATTGACTGCGGATAATGCCGTGTCACCTATCAGATTGCTGACAAATAAACCGTCAATCATGGAGTAGGCGCTTTGGAGAAACATGGTGATCATGGAAGCCATGACATATTTTCCGAATTTTTTTTCGACTGCTGTCTGTTCCATATTAGTTGCTTACCGGCTGGGATGCTACTGCCTGATCCATCATAGCATCTCTGTCCTCCTGTGAGAGTCCGGCGAGCACTTCATTGATCTTATCTACTAATTCTGTGTTTCCTTTCTGGCAAGGGATACCAAGGTCTGTCTCTTCATTGCTGACCTCAAATCCGGTGCCACCCTCAAAATCGATGATCTTTAAATCCGGATTACTTACTAAAATAGATTTTGCAGAAGGCATATCACAGGTAAATCCATTAATTTTTCCTGCATGGACTGCTGCAACCATGGATGCAAATGTATCAAGCGCTGCATCCTTTGTCGCATAATCCGTGATCTGATCTAATGCATCGTACCATACTGTGTTCAGTGTAGAGGTAAGTGTTGCGCCCTCAAAATCTGTAACATTTACTGCATCTGCATAAGGTCCGTCAGCCGCAACAACCGCAACAATATTTGCATTGTAATACGGATCCGAGAAATCTACCGACTGGGATCTCTCGCTTGTGATGGACATTCCGGCGATCGCACAGTCAACTTTTCCGGACTGGATGGAAAGGATCAGACCATCCCAGTCAATCTGTGTGATTTCAAGATCCATATCCAGTTTTTCTGCTATGTATTTTGCGACAAGAACATCATAACCATTCATATAAGAACCATTCGATGTCATCACTGCTCCATTGGAGTCATCCTCCTGCAGCCAGTCAAACGGAGCATAATCTGCTGACATTGCAACCCGGAGAACTTCTTTTCCGGAAGCGGTTGTTGTTCCGCCCGCCTCTGTCACACTTGCTGTCTCTCCTGTGGATGCCCCTGCCGAAGCTGTGTCACCTGATCCGCCACAGGCTGTTAATGAAATTGCCATTGCTGCTGTCAAAAGTGCTGCTGTTAATTTTCTTCTCATAATATTGTCCTCCTCTTTCTATGCTTAAAAAACAAATGCAATTTGTCTTTTACGAACCTTAACCCTGCATAAACCTGCTTAAAAACTCTCTGGTTCTCGCTTCCTTCGGGTTATTAAATAACTCCTGTGGCGGTGCATCCTCCACAATATATCCTTTATCCATGAAAATGGTTCTTGTGGATACATCTCTTGCAAACGCCATCTCATGCGTTACGATCACCATAGTAAGTCCTTCATTTGCAAGCTGTTTCATAACCGATAAAACTTCTCCGACCATTTCCGGATCCAATGCGGAAGTCGGTTCATCAAAAAGCAATACTTCCGGTTCCATCGCAAGTGCCCTGGCGATCGCAACTCTCTGTTTCATACCACCGGATAACTGGTGCGGTTTTGCTTTTACATAAGGAGCCATTCCTACTTTTTCCAGATATTTCATACAGATTTCGGTGGAATATTCCTTGCTTCGTTTTTTCACCTTGTGGACACCAGCCATGCAGTTGTCAAAAACCGTCATATTGTTAAACAGGTTGAACTGCTGGAACACCATTCCCACCTGGGAACGGAAACGGTTGATCGTCTGTGCATCCTTCGTCAATGGATAGCCATGATATAATATCTGACCGCTCGTCGGTGTCTCCAAATGATTGATGCATCTTAATAAGGTAGATTTTCCTGATCCGGAAGATCCGATGATACAGACCACATCGCCCTCAAACAGATCAAAACTGATGTCTTTTAAAACTTCATGTTCCCCGAATTTCTTTTCCAGATTCCTGACACTGATGACCGGGCCACGAAATTCATACGTTGCATCCTTTGCCTCAGTCGTCACTCTCTCATTAAACTTAAATATTGATTGTCTTGCCATAACACGTTCCTCTTTTCTTTCCATCTGATCCCCTGATTTATTTTGCGGCTGCCGGATTTAAAACCTCGTAACTTTCTTTTCCTGCCATATACTTTTCGATCAGCTTCAGCAAACCGTTAAATAATAAGGTAAGTGTCAGGTAAATCAATGCTGTGATCGTATATGCCTCAAACATTCTGAAATATGTTCCGGCTGCAACCTTTGTGATATAGAAAAGTTCTGTGACTGCGATTACATTTAAGACGGAAGTATCTTTGATATTTGCAACAAAAGTATTTCCGATCTGCGGTGCGATAATTTTAAAAGTCTGTGGAAGGATAATATAGATCATCATCGGAACATATCCCATTCCAAGCGCCTTTGCTCCTTCAATCTGTCCGACATCAATGGAATTGATACCGCCGCGGACTGTCTCTGACATATAAGCTCCTGTATTTAACAGGATGATAAAAATCGCTGCATTGAATGGTTTCAGATCAATTCCGAATACTGTAGATGATCCATAATAAATTACCATTGCCTGAACGATCATTGGTGTTCCACGGAAAATCGTGACATAAATTTTTGCGATCACCCATGGAATACCAAGTAAAATCTTTTTGATCATGTTATCCTGCGCCCGGATGTCCGTTGCCTGGATGATTCCAACCAGAAATCCTAAAAAGCATCCACAGATTGTACCTGCGAGGGATGTTTCCAATGTGGTAAGCAGCCCTTGTAAATAGTATCCGTGATACTGCTGTATCAGAAAAATGATCCAGCCAAAAAATGTGGTAGGTGTATTCGTCATAACTAATCCTCCTTATTGTTCCGAAGAAACATCCGTTTCCTATGAACTAATGAAATAGATTGTTCTTCTGTTTTCTGTAAACAACAGCATCTGTACTCTGCATATATTCTATGTACAGAAAAGGCGCTAAGGATGATACCCTAGCGCCTTTGCTATGTTCAGGTCTGCTGCCTGATTGCCTGCTGTTTTAAATTAAACCTGTTTTATCACACTTTTTGTTTTCCTGTCAACAAAATCCAGCCAATTTTTATAGATTTGTATACTTTTTTCAAAATGTGCATGATTTCTATACTTTTATTGTGGAAAACGTAAAAAATGTGATTTTTATATCTGTCTGTGCATATTACACGCCTATATATTGACTATAGAAGAAACTGTCTCACAATTGTATTTTTTCACTTAATTTGCAAGAAATTTATACTTGACAAATCAACATTTTTGAACTTATATTAGCAATCATAAACAAATGGAGGTGACAGACAAATGAAAATTGTTGTGATCCAGGAGGAAATTATTCAGACAGATATCACTCCAAAGGAGCTTACAGAACGCTGGAAACGGCTGGAGCAGCTCCCCGGTATTGACGAGGTTGTCATTGAAGTTCCTGCACATTATCCAAATATAGAACAACTTCATACTTATATCGGAGATGCGGACGCTGTATTCGGATTGTGGATCGGTTCGGACAATATGAATGAAGCATTTTTAAGCCAGCATCCGAATTTAAAATATGTTGCCACCTTAGGACACGGATGGGAAAAATTCGATACAGAAATGACCAGAAAACGCGATATTTCTATTTCCAATACCATCTACGGTTCACAGACGATCGCAGAATACGCTTTCGCTTTATTAATGGATGTCTGCCATCATATCGGCACGCATGACACCCGGATCAAAACGATTGACTGGTCTGTACCGGAAAACCACAACGAATTCTGTAAATCGGTCACCAGACAGATTGAATTATATGACAAAACGATCGGTGTGATCGGTCTTGGTGCGATCGGTTTTGCTTTTGCAAAAATGGCACAGGGATTTGGTATGCATGTGCTCGCATACAGCCGCCACAAAAAAACAGGTGCTGAGTATGATTTCATTGAGCAGGTATCGTTAGACGAGCTGCTTGCCCGAAGCGATTTTATTTCCCTGCACACGCCGCATACCCCGGCAACCGAGCACATGATCGATCAGGACACCATCGCCAGAATGAAAGACGGTGTGATCCTGATCAATACCGCCCGCGGTGCCCTCATCGATGAACAGGCGCTTGCGGATGCCCTTGCAACCGGAAAGGTACTAGCCGCAGGACTTGACGTTTTGACAGATGAACCACCGGTTCACGGCAGTCCACTGTTAACTGCACCAAATACCGTCATCACCGGACATATCGCATGGCTCACAAGAGAATCCAGAATCCGCGCGATCGATATGGCGATCGACAATTTCCGGTGCTACCTGGAAGGGCATCCGGTTTCCATTATCAACTGAATTTATATAGATAATTGCGAAACTCCTTATATCTTTCTTTTAAATTGTTCAAAATTAACAAAATTTTCGAAAACACGCTCTCGCTACGTGTCGCTGGTAACGGTACTAAGAAGCCAGTCACGATTGACATCGCACCTGCCTTCTAAGAACCGACCGCTCCCCAGTGTTTTCTCAAGCTTTTGTTAATTTTTCACAATTCAATTTACATTTTTATGAGTTTCGCAATTATCTACGAATAAATAAAGACAAGGAGATTATGAAGATGAATGTAGAATGTTTATTAAGAGACAGCATGAAAACAAAACCAAAGAGCAACCGTGGTGCACGTCAGAAAACTTCCACCCCGAAGAATGTAACACGAATGAATTATAATGAAAATCCATACGGTATGTCTGATGAAGTAAAAAAAGCAGTTACGGATGCTTCCCTCAACAGCTATATGTATCAGGATTTCTATGCAGTCGATCTCAAAAAGCAGCTGGCTGATCTCTATGGTCTTACCGTAGATCATGTCTGTATCGGTGCCGGTTCCTCTGCGATCATCGATATGCTTGGTGAAGTATTTATCAATTATGGGGACGAAGTTGTGTACTGTGCTCCAACTTATGAAGCTTTCCCGGATATGGTCAGCGATAACGGAGGTGTCCGTGTTGTTCTCCCATTGACCGATGATTACTGTTACGACCTCGACGCAATGCTTGCAGCCATTACAGATAAAACAAAAATGGTGATCGTCTGCAACCCAAACAACCCGACCGGAACTTATGTAAACTCTGCAAAAGTCGAAGAATTCATCCGTAAACTCCCGGATCATGTCATTCCGGTGGTGGATGAAGCATATTTCGAATACGTGGAAGATCCTACTCACTACAGCCTCATCAAAATGATCCAGGAAGGCTACGACAGACCTCTTTTTGTACTGCGTACTTTCTCCAAAATTTATGGCATGGCCGGTCTCCGCATCGGTTACACCTTTGCTGATCCATTGCTGATCGATGAACTAATGAAAGCCTGTCAGGCATGGAATGTCAGCTACAATGCACTTGCTGCCGCACAGGCTGCCTTGAAAGATCAGGAATACATCAAAAAAATCAAGGCTCTCACCACGGCAGGGCGCGAATATCTTGAGGATGAACTGACAAAATTAGGCTGCACTCTTGCAAAACCATGTGCAAACTTCATCTACTTCGACACACACCATGATCCAAAAGAAATCCGTGCCGCCCTTGCAGAGCGGAAAATTATGATCAGTGCATTTGGTTTTAATCGTGTCAGTGTCGGTACAGAAGAACAGAATAAAGCATTTATCGCCGCCTTAAAAGAAATTCTGGCAGCCTACTAATTTTTTAAATAAAAATAAAGTATATATCAACTATAGTTTGTTATTTTTTCCTCCCCTTTACGGGCTGGAATACTGTAAAATGTAATGATTTTTTAGTTACTGTTCACTCAGCAGTAAAACACTTGCTGTTTTGCTGTGTAAGAAAGTGATTCAGGAGTGAGCAGACTCCTTTTGCAAAACAAAAACTTTAAATGAGTCTGCGAATCGTTACTGGAACGAGATACGAGTGAACAGTAACATTTTTTACAGTATTCCAGCCCTAATTATGTCTAAAAGGTTGACCTTTCAGAACAAATGAACTAGGATGAAAGAAAATACAGGACACAAACAAGGAGGCAACATCCTCTGCTCCTGCATGAGCAGTCGCATTTGCTTCGCAAACAAGGAGGATATATGATAGATAAGATTATCGGTTTCATTGGAGCTGGAAATATGGGAAGTGCCATGATCGGCGGTATTGTACACTCAGAGTTAGTGACAACCAGCCAGATCATTGCCAGCGCCCATTCCGCAGCTACCTTAGAAAAACTGCAGAGTACATATTCCATTGAGACAACCCTGTCCAATGAAACGGTTGCAGAACGCAGTGATATTTTATTTCTTGCTGTAAAACCAAATAAATTTGATGAAGTAATCCCACAGATTTCCTCTCATGTAAAATCAGGATGTGTGATCGTATCCATTGCCGCCGGAAAAACAATTGCCGCCATCGAGGACTCCTTTGGCAAACCAGTCAAGCTTGTACGTGCCATGCCAAATACCCCAGCCTTAGTCGGTGAGGCAATGAGCGCATTGTGCGTCAACCAAAATGTGACCCCGGAAGAATTAAAAGAAGTTCAGGCACTCTTCAACTCCTTCGGCAAATCGGAAGTGATCAGTGAATCTCTTATGGACGCTGTCATCGGGGTTTCCGGTTCTTCTCCGGCTTATGTATACATGTTTATCGAAGCTATGGCGGATGCCGCCGTTGCCGACGGAATGCCGCGTGCACAGGCCTATAAATTTGCCGCCCAATCTGTCTATGGCTCTGCAAAAATGGTCTTGGAAACCGGAAAACACCCGGGCGAGCTAAAAGACGCTGTCTGCTCCCCTGCCGGGACCACTATAGAGGCTGTCGCTGCTCTGGAAGCCGGAGGTTTCCGCAACACTGTGATTTCTGCCCAGCGTGCCTGCTCGCAGAAATCCCGCGATATGAGTGCTGAATAAATGTAGCATGTTTTATATTCTGTATGCAAAATGTGCAGATCGACTGAATCATTACTTCTGCACCGCTAATATTTTGAAATAATTAGGAGGCTTGAATATGTGGGCTTATGAAAGCGTATTTTATCAAATTTATCCACTTGGATTCTGTGGGGCACCTTTTGAAAATGATGGTGTACCAGAGCATCGCATTTTAAAAGTAAATGACTGGATTCCTCATATTGAAAAACTTGGGGCAAATGCCATTTATTTTTCACCGGTATTCGAATCTGACACGCACGGCTATAACACCAGAGATTACACCAAAATTGATACCCGTCTCGGCACGAATGAGGACTTTCAATCTGTCTGTAAAAACCTTCACAAAGCAGGTATCAAGGTTGTTTTAGATGGTGTATTCAACCATGTTGGAAGAGGTTTCTGGGCATTTCAGGACGTTTTGGAGAAACGATGGGATTCCCCATACAAAGACTGGTTTCATATCAGTTTTGACGGTAATTCAAACTACAATGACGGTCTCTGGTATGAAGGCTGGGAAGGCAATTATGATCTTGTAAAACTGAATTTACGAAATGAAGATGTCATCCAGCATATTTTTTCCTGCATCAAAGGCTGGGTTGAGGAATTTGACATTGATGGTCTGAGACTTGATGTCGCATACTGTCTGGATCACGATTTTCTCAGACGGCTCCGCTCTTTCTGTGATGGATTAAAACCGGATTTCTTTCTTGTCGGAGAGACACTTCACGGTGATTATAATCAATGGATGAATGATTCCATGTTACATTCTGTCACAAACTACGAGTGTTACAAGGGATTGTATTCCAGTTTTAACAGCATGAATATGTTTGAGATCAATCACTCCCTGCTGCGTCAGTTTGGCCCGGATAACTGGACCTTATATAAAGGAAAACATCTGCTTTCTTTCGTAGATAACCATGATGTCACCAGAGTCGCAAGCATTTTATCAAACGAAAATCATCTGCCTTTGATCTACGCTCTCGCCTTTGGCATGCCGGGTATTCCATGCGTCTATTATGGCAGTGAATGGGGTGCAAAAGCAAAAAAAGAAGATGGTGATCCTGCGCTGCGTGCCTGCTTCGAAAAACCGGAATGGAATGATCTCACAACTTTTATTTCCAGACTGGCAGAGGCAAAAAAACATTCTGACGCATTGAATTACGGTGATTTCCGTTCGGTTCTTCTGACCAACCGTCAGTGTATTTTTGAGAGGAAAACAGATTCAGAGCGTGTTCTTGTAGCGATCAATGCGGATGATCAGTCTTTTATGGCACATTTTGACGCCGGATGCGGCACTGCGGTAGATCTGATCACAGGAGAAACACACGATTTTGGCGGTGGCAGTGAACTTGCACCTTACAGTGCGGCTTACTGGAAAATGGAACGTTAGAATGTGATTTTGCAGATTCTGTGGCGCTTTTATAGGGTGTGAAGGGCAGATATAAGGGTCCTCTCACAAGTCGTGATTTTATAGGTTTATGAAAAGAAAAACGGTACAGACGAAATATGATGTTCCTGTTCGCCAGGCATTCCGATAAGCCTCTAAAGAGTCTTATCTCCATGGCTCACGAAGGAAATCATATTTGTCTGTACCGTTTTTCTTTCATTTACGCTGTGAATGACTTGTGAGAGGACGCTTATATTTGCCCAATTTACGCTATGAATTGCACTACAAAATCTGCAATTTACGTTATGGAACTCACGGTTATGGGATGAGTGCCTATGAGATAACGGCAAAATTCAGTCAGCTTCAAGTGATATAGTTTCTACAACAATCGCATAAATCTCCACTTCTTATTTGATTGTAATATAATTTGGTTTTCTCAAGATTCAAAGCGTTCACCTCTTCAAACTTGAAGCTGTTGTTCCGCCAAGCGGAATCATCGTGAGCTTTCAATCTTGTCATCAATTAACATCCTTAGTTCAAAATATATCTGTCCATACTAATATTTTTTTATAAATAATCTTCTTTAAATTCATCTTCATGTTTTTTGAAGAAATTATAAAAGTATCGCACATTATCCAAATCACTCCATTTTGTAACATCATACTCTTCCGTATCAAGATTATATATTTTGGCATTTAAAGTTCCAAGCATAAATGGTGAATGCGTTGCAATAATAAACTGGCATTCTAACAACCTTGCCATTTTATTAATTTCCTCTGCTAATATAACCTGATTCGCAGGTGAAAGTGAAACCTCCGGTTCATCTAATAAATATAATGCATCGGGTTGTAAATACTCCTCAAAATATTGCATTGATGTCTCTCCGTTAGAATATTTTTCCTGTGCAAATTTTATATATTCTTCCTGCTTACACCCTTCTTTAGAAGCTAAAAATTTCTTTGCTTCAAGTAAAGACATGCCTCTCTTAACATAATCATACTCCATGCCATCTGATAATATCTGCTTTTGTTGTATCTTCTTAATCTCATACAATATATCTTCACTTTTAATATACCGGCTGTTTTCCGGTAATTTTTTTATTGTATTTCCATAGTCGTCTTCCCCCAAAGTATACAAACATTCGCTGGAAAACAAACCACAGTAATCAACGCTTCCAAATGAATTACTTGTTGCATATTCTTTCCCTTCTAATTGTAAGCAATTGGCTATAATATTTAAGAGTGTTGATTTACCTGAGCCGTTGTTACCATAAAGTACAGTGATGGGTCTAAAAACAAATGGTTCAATATACTTATCTCGGAATACATTGTAGGGATAAATATTAGGATTATTCACTTTTCTTTTACTTAATCTAAAACTACTTAAATATATCATAACTTTTCAGTTCTCTTTCCACGTCAAGAGTTTTTGCAATTTTTGTCAATGATTGCAGAGATATTTCTCCGCTTTGCTCAAATTAGTCTTACAAATCTCGATTGTCAAAATCATTAATAGCATAATTCTACCATAATCACATATACAATTCTATTTTATTCCGTTAAAATTCACTTAAAGAAATCCTAATTCACTTATTTCAAAAATGCTGATTGAGTTTTGGTATTATCCTATAGGCACTCATCCCATAACCGTGAGTTCCATAACGTAAATTGGCAGATTCTGTGGTGCGGTTCACAGTGTAAATTTGGCATGTATAAGCGTCCTCTCACAAGTCATTCGTGTAGAGTAGGCGGATGAAAATTTCATCCGCCCCTCATCAAACCGTGCATGAGGTT
>ERZ772871.237-NODE-237-length-74078-cov-57.7845_pt1 | contig 74078 bp, 58 predicted proteins | sample MGYA00511899_ERZ772871 | MGnify/ENA primary metagenome ERZ772871 (study PRJEB29015, sample SAMEA2737693) | human gut metagenome | biome: human gut; feature: human-associated habitat; material: faeces | place: China | collected 2012 ...
CATGAGGGGCGGAATTGTGCGCTTTACGCACAATTCCGCCCTGTTTCGTCACCTTGATTTAATTGAATATTCAGTATTACATTATGCCGTAACACAGACAAATATAAGCTACAGGCAGTCCTGCATACTATGTGAAATGCACTTGAAGTTCAATCGTGCTGACTCTTAGACTTTTCTTTCGCTCCCAGCTAGCTTCGTACATGGATGTACGAAGCAATGAGGCCGCGCCACGGACGGCGCGTCCGAATGGTAGCGTCACCTATAACTACCTATATGAAAAGTCTTAGAGACAGCCGATTGAAGCTTCTGGCATTGAACATAGTGTGCAGGACTGCCTGTAGCTTATATTTATCGTCCGTTCGTCACCAACTAATATTCAATTAAACAACTATATCACCCTATAAGCAGCACTGCCACATCATTAACATTTGTTCCTGTAGGTCCTGTTATTATAAGTCCGTTAGTTTCTTTCAATGCATTGTAGGCATCATTTTCCTTCAGCACCTCAAATATATCTATGTCTTTTTCCTTCAGCACTTTGGCTGTATCGCCATCGCAATAGCCTCCTGCGGCATCTGTTGGTCCGTCTGTTCCGTCACTGCCTATACTAAACACTGCTACGTTTGACATGCCTTCTATTCCTGTGGCTGCCGATAAAGCTATCTCCTGGTTTCTTCCTCCCTTGCCATGACCGGTAAGATTTACTACTGTTTCTCCACCTGCTATATAAGCAAGCTTTTTTCCTGAAGCATAATGTGTTTTCGCTATTGATGCAAGAAAACTTCCTGCCTCCTTTGCCTGACAACACAACTGGTCTGTAAGCATAACCGGCTCATAACCATACTTTGTACATTCATTTTCAACTGCACGACATAATTCACGCACGCTTCCATTGATAAGTGTAGTAACATTGTCCAATTTTTTTGGTGTTTCTATATTTATAAGCTTTTTCGCATTCTCCCCCAGCTTAAGATTATACTTTGCTACTATGTGTCCTGCATTCTCACAGGTTGAGGAATCAGGGCATGCAGGTCCTGATGCTATCATATCAAGTGGGTCACCAAGTATGTCTGATAACACTATTGAGAACACATGCGCTGGTTCACACAGTTTTGCAAAACGACCACCTTTTACCTCTGACAAACGTTTTCTTATCGTATTAATCTCAACTATATCTGCACCACAGGCAAGCAGCTGGTTTGTTATATTCTGCAGTTCTTCTTCTGGTATCTTTGGTTTTTCAAACAAAGCACTTCCACCACCTGATAAAAGAAACAATACTGTATCCTCACTTGAAAGTCCTGTTACCATATCTATAGCTGCCTGCGTTGCCCTAAATGAATTCTCATCAGGTACTGGATGACCTGCTTCAAAACATTCAACCCTGTCAATAGGACCTTTTACATGTCCATATTTTGTTATAACAACACCTTTATCTATTCTATCTCCCATACAATCACTTGCAGCCATTGCCATCTGCCATGCAGCTTTTCCAACTGACACCAGAATGACTTTTCCTTTGAATTCTTTTCCATCCAGTGCCCTTTTGACTGCCGCATCTGGTAGTACAGCCTTTATAGCCGCATCTATTATATTGTCCGCTATATTTCTTAATTCACTATTCATGGCTAATCTCCTTTCTGATAAATGTTCATTGTAATATTTTGTAAAACCTCTTTTGTATATTTTTATAACTTTGCACTATTTACTCAATCAAAATATTTAAACTTGCCTATGCTCTCATTCCTTAAACAACATCTAATAACAAGGCGGCTATACTAACAAGTCAAGAATGTACTTACTTATCAGCATAGCCGCCATAGGTCACTAGAATCGAATTATAATATTAATGAAAGTATGAATATTTCAACCATTGAAGCAATACCCATTATCAATGTACATACCGTCTGTGTTTTATATCCCTGATCAGGAGTCATGTCACCAAAGTTAGTAACTACCCAGAAGTAAGAATCGTTAGCATGTGATACTGTCATGGCACCAGCACCAATAGCCATTACACAAAGAACTGTCTTTACTGGTGAGGCAAGACCAAGTGCACCAAGAAGTGGAGCTATGATACCTGCTGTTGTTGTGATAGCAACTGTAGAAGAACCCTGTGCTGTCTTTAATATAGCTGCAAGAAGGAATGGGAAGAATATTCCCACTGCTGAGAGCACCTCTGCATGCTGTGTAATAAATGTAACCATAGATGTTGATGATATAACCTTACCTAAAACACCACCCGCTGCAGTTACGAAAAGGATTGGTCCAACTGTCTTTAATGTTTCGTTAGTTATATCGTAGAAATCAGACATCTTGTCAGCTGTTGCAAGCTGTATTATCGCAAATATTGTACCAACTGCTAAGGCTATAATAGGTTTTCCTAAGAACTGGCATGCCACATCAAGAACACCGGTCCAGCCTGCCATAGATGAAATTGAGCCAAGTGCCATAAGTATGATAGGAACAAGGATTGGTGCAAGAGCATTGAATCCGTTAGGAAGCTTTCCATACTCTGCGACTAACTCTTCATATGTCTTAGTTACCTCTGAACTATCTGTTGTCTCGTCTGCACTTTTAACCTTCTTACCTATGTACTTTGCATATATAAGACCTGCTATAAGAGGGAATATAGAACATACAACGCCAAGTCCCATAACTAGTAAAAGGTTATCTCCGACACCGAGTGTATTAGCTGCTGCTATTGGTCCAGGTGTAGGTGGAATAAATACATGTGAAATATAAAGTCCTGCTGAAAGAGCTACAGTCATTGCCACGCTCGATACTGCTGTTCTCTTAACAAGCGCTTTTCTGATAGGATTCAGAATAACGAAACCACTATCACAGAATACGGGGATTGAAACTACCCAGCCCATAAGCTCAATAGCAAGCTCAGGTCTTTTCTTACCTACTACCTTAATCACCATATCTGCAAGCTTAAGAGCTGCTCCAGTTTTTTCAAGAACTGATCCGATCAATGCACCAAGTATGATAACTATACCAATACTACTAAAAGTTCCTGAGAATCCGGCACCTATTACTGTAGGAATACCAGATACTTTTGTTCCGTCCGGTTTTACTGTATCAACGAATGGAATACCTGCTATCATGGCAAGAATAAGTGATACACCCATGATTGCAAGGAATGGATGAACCTTAAACTTGGATATCGCAACTATCATTACGATGATTGCCAACACAAACACAATTATCAATGCTATACCTGACATAAAAACACCTCATTTCTACTAAATTATTGTACGTTTTGCACAACCTCTTGTGCTTTGTATGGTGCAATAATAGCATAGAAATACATTTTTTCATATGTTACCGTGTACATAATTATTTTTTTATTTCGTTCCACGTAACAATAATGGTAAATCGTATTTTTCATTTATAAGCTCATCCGCTATTATATATGCAATAAACAATGCTGGACTTTCGGTAGGTTTTCTTATATCAAGTCCTGTTGTATCTTTTAACCTTGATATCCTGTACTGCAGTGTATTTTTGTGTATATAAAGTGCATCAGCTGCTTTCTGTATTGAACCCTGTGCATCATAATAAGCCTTTAGAAGTGCTATAACATCACCAATATCATCGCCATACTCACCTTTAAATATTTTCTTTAGATACTCAAGCTTTATTTCTACAGGAACATTACTGATTAAAAGCTCCAGACTCATATTCTCATAACATATTATCTGTTCATGCTCTGAGGCTGCTGCATTCCAAGCCCTGTGAGCCTGTACATATGCATCATGCATATCAACATTATTCTCACCATCTATACCGATATTAAGCTCCACTCCCTCTTTTTCCCTTATATAATCAGCAAGTTCTTTGGCAAATGCAGCCAGCTTATCCGTCACCATGTTATCTACAATTATTATCTGTCTTGAAGCATTTCTAAAATGCATCTTATAATTATTTCTGCTTAAAAATGTATCAACATCATTCTCAAACTTGGCAATCTTGGACTGACCCTGCTGTGAATCCTTATAATTATCAAGTTCATCAATACTAACAATAAGAATACGCCTTGGAATATTGATATCCACGCCTATAGCCATTCCTCTATCCTCAAGGTCAGCACTTTTATAGCCTCCATTTATAAGCCATTCTTCATAGAATGCATTTCTGACTCGCTTATTCATAAGCTGATGGTAGTTTGCCCTGCTCTCCATAAGAAGAATTTCTGTCATCTTCTTTAAAAGCTTGCCAGATGTAATAACCTCTTCATATTCACCAGTCATACCAATAACACCAACTATTTCACCATCAAGCTCCAGTGGAAGATTTATTCCTTTCTTTATTCCCTTAGAAGCATCATCTTCATCTATGTAATATTCATCAAGATTTTCAGATATAATTTTATACGCACCATAATGAAAGCTTCCTATACGGCTTTTATCTACACTTGCTATTATATAACCGGTCTCATCCATCAGGTTAATGTTCTGTTTAACAAGCCTGGATATTTCATTTACTATCTGTGTTGCTGAATTCTTTGAAATATGCATAATTACTTCATCCCTGCTTTCCTTTTTTACACTTTTCCTTATTTCTGCGCATGCTTTTTGCGCATATCTCGCATGTAAAAAATCTTGAATTTATGGATTTTTTACATTATTCTCCCACATCCGTTCTTACATGTCCATCTACTATGTTAAATATTCTGTCGGCATATTCAGCCATCTGCTTATCATGTGTCACCATAACTATTGTCTGCTTGTATTTAGATGCTGCCAGGGATAGCATGGCTGCAACATTCTCTGCACTCTCAGCATCAAGATTACCAGTTGGTTCGTCTGCATACACTACTGCAGGATGCATTATAAGTGCCCTTGCTATAGCAACTCTCTGCTGCTCACCACCTGACATCTGCTCTGGAAACTTATCTCGGCAATGTTCTATCTGAAGTGACTCTAACAGATCATTAACATCATCCTCATCGATATCCTGATTATCAAGGACCACAGGAAGTACTATATTCTCATATGCCGTATATTCTGGTATCAGACTATAATTCTGATATACAAAACCTATCTTTTCCCTTCTGAGTTTTGATAACTGCTTATCATTCAGTTCACCTATATTAATATCATCAATATATACCTCACCCTCATCCGGCTTATCCATGGAACCAAGTATTCTAAGCAGTGTCGATTTTCCTGATCCACTCTTCCCTATAATAGCTGTAAATTCACCTTTTCTTATAGTTATGTCGCATTTTTTCAATGCATGTACTTCTACCATACCTGTGTGATATGTCTTGCTTATACCTTCTGCTCTTAATATCTCACCCATATTTTTCCTTTCTTCTTACTTTCTTACTGTATTATACTGCAAGAGATGCAAACTATTTTTTCATGTCTTATGTATGAATACACCTGCATTTCTATAAGTCAGCTAGTTTTCTATGTATGTATACATACCCACTTATGCATGAATACACATGCATTTCTATACTATCAGTGCAGAATCATCATAGTACTTTAGTTTCATGCCTTATTACTAGCACATATATCAGCAGCATAAGCGGCATAAGGATAATACAATATAATGACTCTCTAAAACACTCTTTCATATATATCTTAAAGATTACAGATTTATCTGCCCCACTATATCTTAAGATTGTCATAGTATTTTTATATTTTTCAATTCTGCTCATTAACATAAGAACGGATATTATTATATACACACCGACAGATACAGCTGCTGTGAATACATATAGTATGATTGCTTCAAATGTCTTTCTCTTCACCTCATCCTTCTCCTCCGAATAAGAATGATATCCCCATCCTGTCTGAAGCATATATGAATTCACTGTATTAACTGTTCCACTATATAGCGAATTCATGCTATATCTCAGCCTTATCTGATTATATGACATATCAAGAGACAATTCATCTGGAAGCACATCCATCTGGAAATAATCTTTTAAAACCTGATTCTGGTTATCAAGCTCCCTCTGTAAAAGCTTTGTTGAGGCAATCATAGTATACTGCCCGAATTCAGGAATATATTCTTTTAATCTGTCTTTTATCTCATCACTGAGCTTCACTACAGCCCAGGCCTTAGTTGTAGCTGCCTGCTCGTATCCAAGAATATATGAATAATCTTTTCTTAATCTTTGATAATAATACTGTTTTACAAGCTCAAGCTGTTCTTCCTCTGTTCTACAAAAAAACGTTAAATCAGCTGTATTTCGTCCGTAATTATTTTCCAGATACTCAATATACTCTTCCCTTATTTTGTTAAAATCAGGTTTGTTTTTAAGATCAGACACATAGTTATCGCATCCCTTTGCCTCTATTTTACCATCTGTCTCACTCTTATATGAACTATATCCTTTATCTTTTATATATATTGACAAAGCCTTATTATAGCTTCCTGAATTCTGCCATGCTCTGTCATACATAAACGAACCATTTATATTGCAGTAATATTTCATAAGATTAATATCCATTCCCTCAGATAATGTATCATCATAATCTCCATCAATATTCTCGTCAACAAATACAACAGATATATCTCCATTATTAAATGCCTCCTCATCAAATGAAGGCTTACCTGTTATATCCTTTAATATGTCATATAATTTATTATCATTTTCCACATATTCTGTTGCAAAAAGATATTTATACGTTTTTTGATTATCATTAAGTGCTTCAACACTGTTAAAGTTATATGAAAGATACCATGGCACACCAAGCTTGTTGTAATCCATATTATTCCATGCCCATGTTCTTGCTGTTTCAAAATATCCATAACTTATATCTTCAACACCATCTATACTGTTAATATAACCAATCATGTTCTTATCAATATCCTTATACACAGGTGTATCCGCTTTTTTTATATTACACATAAGTGTATAGCTGCTGAATCTGTTAAAGTAACGCCTTGTTTCTCCTTTAGCATCTACCTCAGTAAACATTTCATTACTGTTATCATACATTTCCTTGTTATAATCACTTAAATATGTTTTACTTCGTATTTTGGCTTTAAGACTATCTCTCGTATATATATTTCCATTTTCACCAGAGTATTGTGTATAATAGTACTCATCCCTTGACTCTTTATCTGCATAATTAAGTACATAATTTGTACTGGAATCGATGCGGTTAAATGCTATAATATCTGACATATCAGATATATCCAGATACTGTTTATACGCTTTTATTGAATTAATCACACAGCCTGCTATAATAACCAGAATCGCAAGTGCAAACACTCTGACTGCAATAGCTGACAATGCCCCATGTGACTTATTTAACCTTTTTTGTGTCTGTGAAATATAATTATTCCGGTTAATTATTACCAGCTTATTTTTTCCTGTCTTTAAAATAAGTGATTTATTTCTTCCAATACCGCGGATATTTCCAACACCAGATGCCGGATGTCTGAAATTTTCAATAATACAAGCTATCATGCTTATACCAATACATACTATAAGCATAATGAATACATATACATATATACTGTTTTTTATGTTAAAGAACTGTATACCTTTAACATAACTGGTTATAGTACATACTATCTTCCCGGTAAATATTGAAAGAAACAGACCTGCTATGGCAGCAAGTGTAACTATGACTATATTTTCCACTAAAGAAAATGCCATTAGCTGTATTCTTTTAGCGCCAAGATTCGTAAGTATACTCCTTACATGCTTCCGCTTTCTGTCATGCATAAGTATCTGATATACAACTGCTGATACACCTATGAGCATAAGAAGAACATACATATAATCATATATATATCCACCTCCCCATGGTTCATAGTCGTATACGCTGCTATTATATATAAGCTCTTTTTGTGACTTTTTCTTTAATCCATCATATATATCATTATAATTCCCATCTATATAACTGTCAGATGAATATATATATGCAGCTTTTCCTATGCGGTTAATATTCTCTCCCTCACCTTGTGTAACAATAATACCCGGTATATAATTTCCACCACACCAGAGGTTCGTATAGTTATTAAGAATTCCCGTAAGCTTGTATGTTTTTTCAATACTTTCTGTTGTCTGATTACTTCCCTTCCGGACTGATATATGAATCTCCTGACCTAACTGTGTTCCCTGATTAAGCTTAAGAAGTGTATCCAACTCTATGGCAGCTTCATCATCATTCTGCGGCATGCTTCCACTCTGTAATGATATGTTGCCTATCCTTATAAAGTCATCATCCATATAACCAACTTTAATATCTGTCTGGCTATCATTTTCAAACACATAATTATCTACCGTGGCTTTACCTGTCTCGTTCAGGTACGGATGATTCTTTAGTTCTTTATTCTCTTCTAAGTTACTGTCATAAAGCATCACAATCCAGCTGCCAAACTTGTGCTTTGCAGACTGTATCTGATATTCATACATATTAGTCTTAAACAGCATAATCCCTGCAACAAACGAAAACGCAAGAAATACCGAAAGTGCTGTTTTAAATATACTTTTCCATCGTCTTTTTACACTTTTTATACAATAACTGATAAATTCTGTATTCAATCAAACACATTCCTCCATTTCCAGCCAGATACCATGTGCCAGTACTCACCGCTAAACTTCATATTATCTGTCATAGGTTACGTATATACCTTTTTATGCATATTATATCCAGTATAATCATCAACGGCATGAGCATGATACACCACAGCACTTCCCGTATACTCTGCTTCATATACATGTCAAATATTATATCCTTGCTGGCACCTGTATTTCTTAATATCTTTATTCTGTCACTAAACTGAAAAAACCTGTTTTTTAATATAATTAGGCTTACTATCATATATACTAAAAATGCTGTTATGCCTGTAAAGCCATATAGAATATAAGCTTCTATAGTATTGCTCTTTATAAGATCCTTATCATGCGAATAACTGTTATATGCATATCCAGCCTGTCCAAGATAAGAAGCTACAGCATTAGCCGTTCCGTTATATATTGAATCAAGACCATAGGTTATATTGATCTGGTTATACTTCATCGAAAGATTAATCTCCTCAGGTAGTTCATCAAGCATAAGATAGTCTTTTAATATATTATTCTGTGTATCCAGTGCCTTCTTTCCAAGTTCATCCGATGCAAGCATCGTGTACTGCCCGAATTCCGGTATATATTCCTTAAGCTTATCTTTTAACTCATCATCGACGTATATTACCTTTGCAACCTCAGCTGCAGCCGCTGGTACATAATCGGAGCTGTAATCATATACTCTAAGTTTTTCATCTGCAATGTTTATATCAAGATATGAATCAACATACTGATAAAACTGTTCTTCGCCTTTATCTGCCCAGTACGCATAAAAATCATCCGAATGCTTTACATTATTTTTCTCAAACAATTCTGTCATCTGTTTTAACTTATCCTGCTTATTATCAGATATTAATGAATGGAAATATTCACTGTTAATTTCATTAAAATCGTCTGTAACTATGCCTTTATCACGCATATAGCTGTATATAGCCATATAATAACTGCTGGCATAATCCTTATCTATACCATAGTTTTCCGGATAGGCTTTATAGCACATAAGACCTATATCAGTTCCCTTTGTTATTGTATCATCATATACACCCTCAGGATTCTTATCTAAAAATATAACCACCTGTCTGCCGTCTTTAAATGCCTGTATGTCAATCTCATCTTTGCCTGTAATATCCGCTAACACATCATATACTCTGCTATCAGCTTCTACATACTCTGTTGCAAACAGATACTTTGGATTAATCTGTTCACTGCTATATAAAGCATTATTGGAATCACTATTCTTAGAATTAATATTCTTAGAATTAATATTCTTAGAATTAATATTCTTATTATCATCAATATCTACATAATACGGAATACCCATCTTGTTGTAATCCATAGTATTCCAGGTCCATACTCTCGCTGTCTCGAAATAGCCATAACTGATATCATCTACACCAGTTATCCCACGCACATACTCAATAGTACTTTCATCAATATCTTTATACATAAGTGCATCTGCATTCTTTATGTTGTATTTAAGATTACGCTTACTAAACGAAATTCCATCATCATCAGATATTCTTGATTTATAAGCATCTGAATACATTTCCCATGACACATTATTAATTGCATTACTATAGCAATCCTTTATGTACTTAAACAAATCCAGAGTTTTCCCTGCCTCATATTCCAACTGCACATCATTCTCTGCATTACATATGATATATTCTGCATTATTATCCTGTTTATAAAATGCAATAACATCTGATTTTTGTGAACTTATCTTATAATCAGCATATGTCCTTACAGAATTCACTATACATATAATCATGATTATCATCATAGCCAGTGAAAATAATCTTATGCATATACTCTGCACTATCCCCTGTCCTAGCATGAAACGTTTATATGTTTCTTTTACATAATTGTTTTTGTCTAATATATATGTATGTCTCGTATGCCTGTCTTTTTTATATAGCCTTTTCAACTTATAACGGCTTGTATATCTATGTAGTCTGTCAGAGCTCTGTCCACATATATTTACAATACTTCCCACAACAACAGCCATGATAAGCATAATCAGAAGACTTATATATATCCCTCTATCTATTGTAAAAAAACTTATTCCTGTTCTTAACTCGACAATGAAGCATATAAGCCTTGCTGCAATTATTGAAAGAATCAGACCTATAACAGATGAGCTTATAACTATAACAGCATTTTCAACACATATAAAAGCTATCATCTGCAGCTTTGTGGCACCCATATTCTTTATTATGCCATATGCATATTTTCTTGTTTTATTATATACAGATAACTGATAAGCTATACCAGCTACTCCAAGTATAACAAGAACAACATACATATACTCGTATATAGGACCTCCACTCCATGGTTCGTAATCATACAGACTGCTGTTATATATTAGTGAACCACTTACTTTTTTATTCAATCCTTCATATATATCTTTGTAATCTCCTGATATATAATTGCCTGCTGAATATATATATACTGCTGAATTACTTCTTTTTATATTCTGAGCTTCATTTTTAGTAGTTATAATACCTGGAACATTGCTTCCTCCAACCCATACATTAGTGTAGCTTTTAAGTATTCCTGACAGCTTGTATGTCTTTGTTATCCTGTCCCAGCCTGAACTTGCCTTTGGATTATTTACAATTATATTCAGAGTAATATCCTGTCCTATGTCTGTACCCTGATTGAGTAAAAGCAGAGTATTCCATTCAACTGCTATTTCATCATCGTTCTTTGGAAATTCTCCTTTATCAGGTGTTATATTAGAAAGACGGACAAAATCATTATCCATATATCCGATTTTAATATCTGTCTGATTCCAGTTATTATTGTATTGGTAGTTTGATATACTTACTTTTCCTGAATCATTAAGATATGGATGTGACTTAAGCTGTGCATTTTCCCTGCTGTCATTTCCATTCATCATAACAAACCAGTCGCCAAACCGGTGTTTTGCTGACTGTATCTGCCATTCATACATATTATCCCTAAAAAGAAGCACACCTGCTACAAATGTAAATGACAAAAATATAGCCGTTACTGCTTTAAGCACCTGTTTTTTTCGTCTTTTAAGACTTTTTATACAATAATCAAAAAAAGCTGTATTCATGCCATCACCCCTGTTTCATATTATAAATAAATATCAGTACCCGTCCCCTCATCTCACAATACGGGTACTGATTATACAGGCTTCCCTGCTTACAGTTATTATCATATAACAGACTGCTTACATATAACTTACGTTTTATATACTTTAATGATAAGATGTCTGGGGCAAAAGCCCCCGACTTTGATACCTTCGGATTGCTTTCTTAGTTATGCCCAACCTTCCCCTTAAGCTTATATAAAGGAAGAAGGATCCGAAACTCTGCTCCACCATACTTCTCACTGTTAGCTGCCTTTATGCTGCCATGATGTGCTTCTATTATAAGCTTTGACAGATTCAGGCCTATGCCAGCATGAAACTCGTTCTGGCTGCTTTTCCCTTCGAATCTGTCAAATACACCAGCAAGGTGTGCTTTGTCTATACCTTCACCATTATCCGATATCTTTATTATACACACCTCATTGTTACTGCTTATATCTATGTACACGCGTCCGTCTTCTCTGTCACATATGTATTCATAGCTGTTACTTATAATGTTTATAAATGCTTCTGCTAACCAGCCCTCATCTGCATACATAGCTCTCTTTTCCTCTGTACCATAATCAACTATCACCCTTGACTTATCTGCAACTGCACTTTCTACACTTTCTTCTACTATATAATCAATAATAACTTTGTCTGTGGCAAGTACTACTTTTCCTGACTCGATTCTGCTTATATCAAGCAGCTTTTTTATAAATGTCTTTATCTTAAATGCGCTTTTTGTACACTCGGAAATTATTGTAGATGCCATCTGCATATGCTGTTTTGTTTCTGGTACATATTCATCCGGTTCTTTTTTCATTTTTTCCACGTGTTTATCATTATCATCTTCATGTGTATTTTCAGGCTTTATATCATTTAACATATCCTGAAGCATCTCAAGCTTCATAGTCATAACCGAAAGTGGCGTTTTTATCTGATGCGCTATATTCTCTACAAACTCCTGCATTTTTTTATACTGGCATATATTGTATTCATGTTCCTTTTCAAGCTGTTCTTTGAGCGCCTCATTTTCCCTTGCATATGCCTTAAGACTTCCAAGGCAGTCCTTTTTTCCTATCCTGTAGCAATGTATAAGTCCATACACCAACAGTACCGCAATAATCATACCTATGATAGTATACATCATTGTCTCACCATTAATGTGTGACAGATATGCATATCCATTTCTGGTATATCCGGCCTGCACCATAGCCTCTTCTCCTGCATAATATGTGTTCTTACTTATATTCATATGCATCATTCTGTCTATGAGATTCGTTGCCGAATTGTTGTCATACAGATAAAGGGCTCCTACAAGAGCCCTTTGCCTGATACTATAATATATGGTTAGAAATGCAGCAATAAGTGCATTGGTAACGGCTGTTCCTATAACGAATAACGTCTGTTTTCTTCTATAATCTCTTATAATATTATCTATATTCTTTCTTGAACTGCCAGACTGAATTTTCTTCTTATTATCCATACCCTATCTCCCCATAACTGTTATGTATTATTCCTTTACGCTATCCAGCGGTAGCCTACATTTCTTATTGTTTCTATATAAGGAACTCTTTCATCCCCAAAGGTGCCAAGCTTGGCTTTAAGACGGCTCATATTAACAGTAAGTGTGTTATATTCTACATAGTTGCCATGTATATCCCACAGTCTGTCAAAAAAAACATCTCGTCTTACAACTCTTCCCTTATTTTCAACAAGTATCTTAAGCATATCCCATTCATTGTTCGAAAGCTTAAGTTCATTACCAGCCCTGTACAGCTTGTATTTATCAAAATATATTGCAAGTTCTCCCTTTTTATATACATCTCCATCATTCATGCCACTTCTTCTTAAGTTGGCACTTATTCTTGATAAAAGTACCGCATTATGAAAAGGCTTCGTTACATAATCATCTCCACCTATATCAAGTCCTTTAACTATGGATTCCTCATCATCGCATGATGTTATAAATATAATTGGAGCATCAAGATTATGTCTGATTTTTTCACATATCTGGAAGCCATCTCCATCAGGGAGCTTTACATCAAGCAGATACATATCATACACTTCTGTATGCTTACTATATTCCTTTACACTCCCTATGAGTGTCACATCATATCCTTTTAAAGTAAGAAGGCTCTTTATAGTTTCTCCTAGCTCTCTGTCATCCTCGACCAACATAATTCTGTACATGTATCCTGCTCACCCCACCCGTGTATATGTATGTTTTCATAGCTTATTCTGTATCGTTATTCCTTAACATACATTGATAATAACATTAACACCTTGCAATCACCTTACAAGACTGCAATATCATTATTATAATACCAAAAGCGGGATTTTACCAATATTATCACTCTTTCGATGGAGTAAATATTTCTTGGCAGTATCAATGAGCAACGTTATTATGCACGTTCTTCGCATAGCTATGCTACCCACGAGGTGTTTTTTAAAGAAGGGGTTTTTGGCAGATATCGTAAAGTATTCTTAAAGGAAAGTGATATAAGCAGACTTGCAGAGGCACTCACCGGTATAAATGATTTCTGTGTTGAATATAAAAAGCTTCCTTCTTATGAAGATTCTAATATAAGCTTTTCAGACTATATTTCAGAGGATAAAACACAAGGTATATATAATACTATGTTAGATGAAATGAGTCTTTATCTTATAACTCGCTTAATGATGCCGCACTTGCCACAGCAAAACTAGGGGAACTTGATAATCCTTTTGAAAAGAATTTCGATATGACAAAGCCTGTTCTTGAATTGAATTATTATGATGATAACAGTAACGGAAGCACTTCCTACTATGTACAGCCAGCAGGCTATGACAGCATGTCTGATTATCCTGGATATGAAAGTGATAATAATTAGGATTAATTCAACTGCATATATAATGCATATAAAAGTGCATATACTATTGTATGAATTTCCTATGTCATAACATTAATAATTAATATGCCACCTAAACAATAAAACAATAAATAACTCAGTTAAACAACAATTCCTCTGTTCTTACCTGTCCATCAACTATATTAAGTATCCGGTCTGCATATTCTGCCATCTGCTTATCATGTGTTACCATAACGATGGTCTGCTTGTACTTGGCTGCTGCAAGTGAAAGCATGGCTGCAACATTCTCTGCACTTTCCGCATCCAGATTACCTGTTGGTTCATCTGCATATACAACTGCCGGATGCATTATAAGTGCTCTTGCAATAGCTGTTCTTTGCTGTTCACCACCTGACATCTGATCCGGAAACTTATTGCGGCAATGCTCTATCTGCAATGATACCAGCAATTCATTAATCTCATCCTCATCTACATCCTGATTATCAAGAATTACCGGAAGTGCTATATTCTCATATGCAGTATATTCTGGTATAAGACTATAATTCTGATAGACATAGCCTATCTTCTCTCTTCTTAGCTTAGATAGCTGTCTGTCATTTAATTCACTTATATCTATGTCATCAATATATACCTTTCCTTCATCCGGTCTGTCCATAGAGCCAAGAATTCTAAGCAATGTTGATTTACCAGAACCACTTTTACCTATAATTGCAGTGAATTCACCCTTTCTTATATTTATGTCGCATTTTTTCAAAGCATGTACATCTACCATACCTGTATGATATGTCTTACATATACCTTCTGCCCTTAATATATCACCCATATAAAGCCCCTTCCAATCGCACCTTTTATTTGCTTTTTATCAGCCTTTTATCTGCCTTTTATTAACTTTCAGCAGACTTTTATTTGTCTTTTCTTTAAGTCACATTTTTTCTTATGATTATTGCCTCTATTAATAACATAACAGGCATAAGAATTATGCAGTATAGATTCTGCCATATACAGTCACGCATCAATATATTAAATACAACTCTTTTATCAGCTCCGCTACGTCTTAGCAACTGCATAACAGGCTTATACTGATTAATTCTATTGTTTAACACCATTATTGAAATCATTATGTATACACTTGCTGCTATAAATGCAGTAAAGCCATATAATATAATTGTTTCAACAGTATCACTCTTCATAGCATCCTTTTCTTCCGAATAGGAATGATATCCCCAGCCCAACTGCTCCATATATGAGTTGACTGCATTAACTGTACCGCTATATAACGAATTAAGGCTGTATCTTAGCTTTATCTGGTTATATGACATATTAAGCGTCAGTTCTTCTGGAAGCTCATCTAACTGAAAATAATCCTTTAACACCTTATTCTGGCTATCCAGTGCATTCTTAAGAAGCTCTGTTGAAGCCAGCATGGTATACTGTCCGAATTCAGGTATATATTCCCTGAGCTTATCTTTTATCTCATCATTTAACTGCACAACTGATATTATGCTTGTAGTTGCTGCCGGAACATAATTCATATTATACGAGCAATCTTTTCTTACCTGCTCATAATATTTATTCTTTATTTCACCAAGCTGCTCCTCTTCGCTTAAATTCATGAATTCTGAATACATATATAAGCCGCTGTTATATAATAAATTATTAATATAAGCTTCTCTTAGTTCATCCATATCTGGTTTAACCAAAAGGCTGTTTATGTAATTAGAAGCTCCCCTCGCATCATACTTGCTATCAGTAATGCTATATGGACTATAACCATTATTCTTTATATATGCAGATAAGGCTTTGTTATAGGTGCTGGCTCTATATCTGGAGTTATCATAGGCAAAGGTTCCATTTATGTTACAATAGTATTTCATAAGATTTATATCTGTTCCCTCAGTTATGGTATCATCATATTCGCCATCCTTATTAACATCAACGAATACAACTGATGCTTCCCCCTTCTTAAAGGCTTCCATATCCAGCTTTTCTTTATCAACATACTCACTTAATATATTGTATATGTCAGCTTCAGCTTCTACATACTCTGCTGCAAAAAGATATTTATCTGGTATATTTACCTGATTAAGCATTTCAACAGAATTAAAATTATATTGTTCAAACCATGCTAAGCCCAGCTTATTATAATCTATATTATCCCAGCTCCACATTCTGCCTGTTTCATAATATCCATAGCTTACATCCTCAACTCCGTCAATATTATTTATGTAATCAATAATATTATTATCTATAGCCTTATACATAATCGTATCTGCTGGTTTGACATTATACATTAATTCATATGAACCGAACCTGTTATAATACCTTCTGCTTTTCCCTGTTACCGGGTCATTATCATAACATCTTTTACCGCTTTTATCGTATATCTCTTTATTGATGTCACGCAAATATTCTGTATTTTGTATGTCGTATTTAAGATTATCTCTTGTCCATATTTTTTTCTTTTCTTCAGATATATAATAATCCTTAGCCCTGTAATCCTTATATCCATAACAAAGTATATAATTCGTACTCTTATCTGTCTTATTAAATGCAATAATATCTGAGCATACATCTATATCCTGATACCGTCTGTATGCCTTTATGGAATTAGCTGCACATCCTATTATAATTACACACATTAACAATGCAAATACTCTTATTGCAATATTAACAGCCGCTCCCTGCGATTTTCTAAGCCTTCTGCTGGTCTGTCCGATATAGTTATTTTTATTAATTAACTTTAATTGAGTTATTTTTACTAATCTCTTTTTTTTCTTTTTTCTTTTATAACCATAATTAACACTATTGCAGGTATTAACTATTCCCTCCGCCAGCATATCTGTAACGAGGGCAATTCCAAGCATTATTAATACATATACATATTTACTTAATATTTCTATGTAAATATAACATCTCCAATATAACAATAACCGGCATAAGTATTACACACCATATTGCTTCTCTTATACATTGATACATATGTATATTTCTGACTATTGTGTTATCAGCCCCATGATTTCTTAAAATATTCATACGATTATTAAATCTGCTGACTCTGTTATTAAGTACAAGCAGGATTATACATATATACATAAGTACAGCCGCAACTGCGGTAAATATATACAATACCAGAGCCTCTATTGTGTCTTTCTTTACCTGTTCTTTATCCGCAGAATAGTCATTATATGAAAAGTCAGCCTGTATAAGATATGCTGCTACTGCATTAGCTGTTCCATTATATACCGAATTCAATCCATATCTTATATTAAGCTGGTTGTACTTCACGGCAAGTGTAATTTCTGGTGGCAGCTCATCAATTCCAATATATTCCTTTAGCACTTCATTCTGTGTATTAACAGCCTTCTCTCCAAGCTTATCTGATGCAACCATTGTATACAATCCAAACTCTGGTATATATTCCTTTAGTCTTGACTTTATCTCATCATCAACATATATAACCTTAGCTGCCTTAGTTACTGCTGCCGGTGCATATCTTACATTATATGTATACTTTCTTTTCCTATCCTTAAACTCTTTCTTCTCCCTTACACTTATTATTCCTTCCTGCCTTAATATGTCACTCTGGCCCTGTATATCATTTTCTTTCATATAGTTATATACAGCTTTATAATAGCTGCTATACACCATATTAAGATTAGATGCGCCATCTTCATATGGATAAGTCTGATAACACATCAGACCAATATTGGTTCCACTTGTGATGGTATCATCATATTCTCCCTCAGGATTCTTATCCAGAAATATAATTGCTTCATCTCCTTCAAGAAATGCAGCATAATTCCAATCATCGCCTGCATAATCCTCTAAGATGTCATATATTCCACTATTTTCCCCCACATATTCAGTTGCAAACAGATACTTGTCCTCTTCATCAGAGTATTTCTTCATAGATAACGATTTATTATTTCCAGCCTTCTCATACCAGGAAACTCCCAGATTATTGTAATCCATATCATCCCACGTCCACATACGTGCTGTTTCATAATACCCATATCTGATATTACTAACACCATTTATACTGCTTATATAATTAATAACACTTTTATCTATCCCTTTATACATACTGGCATCTGCTCTCTTCAGGTTATAATCCAGAAGGTAATTGTTGCACTTCAGATTGGTCATTGTTCCATTCAGATTAGAACTCATATAATCACGATACTGGTCATATGTCATATTATTATATACCAGCGAATATTTAAGCTTTACATTCTTTCTTACCTCATTGATATCTGGTGAATTCAGCACACTATCGTCATGCTCATCCCAATATCTCCTGAAATTATATGCAATATTAACCACATATGGAGTATTCTTATCCTGCTTATAGAATGCAAGTGTATCTGTTTTTTCTGAAACTGTCCTATATTTGCCATAAACAGTTATTCCATTAACCACACACGTAATCACTATAACCATAATTGCAAGTGAAAATACTCTTATAGATATATTCTGTATAATTCCCTGGGAACGCATTAATCTGCTGCCTGTCTGACGTATATAATTATGTCTGTTTATTATATGCTTTACATCTGTATTATGTGCAGATCTGCCCGGCTTAGCGCATATATTGGCTGCTTTGCTGCGCTTTGCCACCCGACTGGTTCCCTGACTTACTATACTTACAGCTAAGCAGACTGCTATTGATATAACAAGCATAACAGCCAATCCAATATATACACTTTTATCTATTGTAAAGAAGACTATTCCCGTAATTCCTTCAATAATAAAGGTTACTACCCGCCCTGTTATTATTGAAAAAATCAGACCTGCAAGTGACGAACATATAATTATAACTACACTTTCCATAAAGGCAAAAGATATAAGCTTTAATCTGTCAGCCCCCAGTCCTCTTAATATTTCATACACTCTTTTCCTGCCTGTACTATATACCGATAGCTGATAGGTTATTCCAGCAATTCCTACAAGTACAATAATCATATACATATAATCATATATATTGCCACCACTCCATGGCTCATATTCATACACGCTGCTATTATATATAAGTGAACTGCTTGTCTTTTTTTTCAACCCATCATATATAGCTTCATAATCATTAACGTAATCATCAACTGTATATATGTATATAGCATTATTATTACGCTTAATATCCTTTGCAGCCTGCTCTGTAACTATAACTCCCGGAACGAGGTCTCCCCCAGCCCATGAATTCGTATAGCTTTTCAATATTCCTGCCAGCTTGTAGGTTCTTGTTATATCTTCTGTCTGTCCATTTTCATCTGATATAACAGTCCTGATTACTATATCCTGACCTAAGGATGAACCCTGATTAAGCTCCAACAGCGTATTCCAGTCAACTGCAGCCTCATCATCCTTCTGTGGAAAATGTCCTTCCTCCGTAGATATATTACCAAGCCTGATAAATTCCTCTGTCATATAACCTATACCGGTTTCCGTCATCTCGCCGCCATTATCATATACATTATTAACCTTTACAGCTTTTCCTGACTCCTTAAGATAAGGATGTCCTTTAAGTTCACTATTCTCTTTGCTATCAGAACCACACATCATAACAAACCAGCTTCCAAACCTGTCCTTTACTGACTGAAGCTGCCATTGGTATACATTAGTTCTTATCAGTATCAGCAATGTGACAGCAGCGAATACAATAAATATAGTAAACGAGGTCTTTATTATATTCTTTTTCCTTCGCTTTATACTCTTAAAGCAATAGTCCATATATTCTGTATTCATACACCATCCCCCATTCACTTAATAATATAACTATATAACAATCTGCTTACATATAACTTACGTTTACTGATTATGTTCTACCTTCCCCTTAAGCTTATACAATGGTAGTAATATTCTGAATTCTGCTCCTTTGTACTTTTCACTGTTGGATGCCCTGATGCTTCCATGATGAGCCTCTATTATAAGCTTTGACAGGTTGAGGCCTATGCCGGCATGGAACTCGCTCTGGCTGTTCTTACCTTCGAATCTGTCAAATATGCCTGATATTTTTGTTTTATCTATACCATCCCCATTATCAGCAATCTTTATGATACATACCTCATTATTGCTGCTTATATCTATGTATACACGTCCATTTTCTTTATCACATATACATTCATAGCTATTGCTTATAATATTTATCAAAGCCTCTGCAAGCCAGCCCTCATCAGCATACATAACCCTTTTAACGTCTGTACCATAATCAACTATGACCTTTGACTTATCTGCAACTGCACTTTCAACACTTTCTTCTACTATATAATCAATTACAACTTTTTCTGTTGCAAGTATCACCTTGCCAGATTCTATCCGGCTTATATCAAGCAGCTTTTTTATAAATACTTTAATCTTAAATGCACTCTTAGTACATTCAGAGATTATCGTTATTCCGCCTGTGATATTATTATACGGCTGCTGCAGACAGCCTGTAGCTTCAGTATTGCTTCATGGTCATAACCGAAAGAGGTGTCTTTATCTGGTGTGCTATATTCTCAACAAACTCCTGCATCTTCTTATACTGGCATATATTGTACTCATGCTCTTTGTTTAGCTGTTCCTTTAATATTCCATTTTCCCTTACATAGCCTTTAAGACTTCCAAGACAATCCTTTCTTCCTATTCTGTAGCAATGCACAAGCCCATATATAAGCAACAGCAACAGAATAAGCCCTATAACTATATTTATTACATTCTCATAATTAATGTGTATAAGATACATATATCCGTTTCTTGTATAGCCAGCTTCAATCATAGCCTCTAGTCCTGCCTCATAGGTTTTCCTGCTTATATTCATATGCATCATTCTGTCAATCAGATCCATGGCTGAGGCTTTATCATACAAATAAAGGGCTCCTACAAGAGCCCTTTGCCTGATACTATAATATATGGTTAAAAATGCAATGATGAGTGCATTAGTAACAACCATTGAAATAACAAATAATGTCTGGTTTTTTCTATAATTTCTTATAGTTTTATCTATATTCCTGTACTGGCTGCCAGACTGTATGCTTTTATTATTATCCATCTATTATCTCCCCATTAGTATTGTTATGCTATCCAACGATAACCTACATTCCTGATAGTTTCTATATATGGAACTCTTTCTTCCCCGAACGTTCCAAGCTTTGCTTTAAGGCGGCTCATATTGACAGTAAGTGTATTGTATTCCACATAGTTTCCATGTATATCCCACAATCTTTCAAAAAACACATCTCTTCTTACAACTCTCCCCTTATTCTCCACAAGTATCTTTAACATATCCCACTCATTGTTGGATAACTTAAGCTCATTACCTGCCCTGTACAGCTTGTACTTATCAAAATATATTGCTAATTCACCCTTCTTATACACATCCCCGTCATTCATGCTGCTTCGTCTTAGGTTAGCGCTTATCCTTGATAGAAGCACCGCATTATGGAATGGCTTCGTTACGTAATCATCACCGCCCATATTTATATGCCTATTTATCCAGCACTATATACATTACAAGCAGGCTTACCACCTGTTTATGATGCTGTTTTATATTACCTTCTTATAATAACATTAACAGCTTGCAATTAACTTACAATTTATTATTTTCCTGTTAAATATTCTTGTTAAATACATAATGCAAGGAGCAAAATGTATTCTGCCCCTTGCATCCTATTATAATATAGACTATGTAATATTCCTACTTTTTTACTTTTTAAATAAATACCATAAATAAATACTTTTTCGCGAAATATGTTTTTATGAAATATGTTTCGTGAAATAAACACGTCATTACATTGTGATTGCTATGACCACTACCATAATCGGTATCATAAGTGCTGTTGATAACGGATTGAGAGCTGCCGCTATATCAGTCGAAACTCCCAGCTTTTCTGAATATATTATGGATACTGCTGCACTTGACGAGAACACTGCCGCTGCCAATATCTGTCTCATAACAAGCGGTGCAGATAATACACAGAATATCAATATTGCTGATATTATTCCAATTCCATATCTTAATAACAACAGATTAAGCACCTCGCCGGCCGTTTCCCTGCTCATATTAAGTTCAAACGATATTCCAATCATCATCATAGCAAGAAATCCATTACCATGTCCACAAAAATCAGCCGCCTGTATAATTATATCCGGTAATCTGTAATTAAGAAAGGATAATACTGTCATAATGAAATACACATCAAAGGGAACAGACGTAAAAAGACTTTTAACTATTTCAAGTACGCCTATGTCTGATTTATTCAATTTTATTTCAGATGTATTCTGTTCCTTATTTTTCTGGTTTATTCTCATTTTCGCAATAGCATATGTCGTGCCTAACGTATAAAATGAATCTCCCACATCAAACATACATAGATATGGAACACCTGCCGGATAGAAATTAGAAAGGAAGGGAATGGCTATGCAGGCCATATTAAAGCCTGAAGCATTTACCGCATATATAGCCTGCATATCTCTTTCCTTATGAGCTGCTGCGAGCTGTCCGGCTATTACCATAACTGTATTCACGCCAAAGCCTATAAGTATAGACACAACATAATATATGTTAACCTGGGCTCCACTAAAACCGCTAATAAGAGATGCCGGTAATGTGACATAAAATATAAGGTTTGACAATACCCTCTTATCTTCCTTATGGAAAAGTCCCATCTTTTTTAATACATATGCAAGAAGCATAGTAAGAAGATATATCGCTGCTGTTGCTATTATTTTAATCATTCACTTCACCTCTTATATGTATGCTATTATGTTAACATCTGTATTGTATGATGTCAGTGTCAAAAGCCCCCGGCTTTGATACCTACGGATTATTCCGTGCTATGCACTCCCATTACGCTTGTTTCCGGAATCATATTACCGCCATCTATAACATTGGCTGTTCCTGTAATGTATTCTGCATTATCACCTGCTAAGAATGCCACCAGACTTCCTATCTGCTCTGGTGTTCCCAGCTTTTTAACTGGTACTGCACCTGCTATCTTATCTATAACACTCTGCGGATTATCCGGATTGGTAGTCTTAGCACTTCTTAATACATTAGGTGTTAATATAAAGCCCGGACATACTGCATTACAGGTTATTCCATATTCTGCGTATTCTGAGGCTATTGCCTTCGTAAAGCCTATCAGAGCTGCCTTTGTTGCTGCATAAGCACTATAACCCCTATCACATTCATATGGTCCTGTAACAGAGGACATATTAACTATTCGTCCATACCTGTTCTTCTTCATATATGGAATAACCGCCTGTGTCATATTCCAGGTTCCCTTGATATTAGTATTAATATGCATATCAAGCTGTTCTTCCCTTGTTTCCTCAAATGCGTTAATTCTGGCAACTCCGGCATTATTAACAAGAATATCTATCCTGCCATAATCCTTAATTATTCTCTCAGCTGTATCAATAACAATATATTTACTTGTTATATCACACTTGTAAGCTTTAATTCCTATACTGTCAGAATAACCTGATGAATAAGCTGTACCTGCTGCCTTGGCATATTCTATGAGTCTGTTCTGGGCATCATATATATCATCACTTCTTCCTATGAGTGCTATTCTGATACCCTCCTCGCATAATTTCTTTGCAATTCCGTAGCCTATTCCAGAAGCTGCTCCTGTTATTACAGCCACCTTAGTATTAGTTTCAAGCCACTCTCTTGCAAGGTCTACGGTCAGCTTAAGATACTCAGGCTCTACTGTCTTAGCTGTATCACTATCGGCATGTCCAGACAGCCACGCAAGTCTTGTAATTCTTCTTATAAGAACAAACATAGGTATCAGTCTTTTATCTTCATCAGAAAGCCTTCTTACCTTCTCATAGCCTCTTATCCATGCCTCCTCAAGTTCGCAAAGATTCTTGGAATATGTGACAAGCGCACAGCCCATATCATACATATAAAATCCATATCCGCAATCATCAAAATCAATTATCTGGTCATTGCCTTCATAACTGATTACGTTGTAAAAATGCAGGTCTGCATGAATAAGTCCATACCTGTCATTACTTCTCCCATAATGATTAAGCTCTTTTTTGATATTTTCGGTACATTTTTCAAGAATACGGTAATCATGACCTGTGATTCCTTCATAATCCCGCCAGCTCCCCCATATTCCATCGCCATTATCACCAAAAAGGTTATTAATATCCCAGCAGAATCTTTTTATTTTAACTGATTTATCCCTGTTTATTGACTGTATATGAAGTCTTGCTGTAATCTCTCCAAGCTTTTCAAGACCGTCCAGCAAAGCCTCACCCTTAAGCTCTCCAAGTGGACTTCCATATAAAAAGGAGATAACAGAGCAGTATACAGTTTCCCCGCCTGATGTCCGCATTTTTTGAAGAAATCCGCCATCACGTCCACGATACACAACTGGAAGTCTGACCTGTGTATCCTTATGTATTTCATCCATCCATCTTATTTCGCCCTCAAGCTCTTCTATATCGTGATATCCCGGTCTATGTATACGGAACACAACAGGACTGCTTTTGCTAAACTCAACCTTGTATATAATATTTTCCGAGTACTTTAAAAGACTTACCTTGTAATCCTCTTCAACATCATATAATAATGGCAGATTATTTTTAACATCCTCTAATAATGATTGTGGTGTATCCTTCATAGCTGTTTCCTCGTATTATTCCATACTGCTTACTTTACATATTAGTTTTGTTATGTTTATTTCTATATATTTATTTCTATATTTATTTTTTCATATTTACAGCCTGTGCAAGTCCTTTGTCTATCTTTTCAAACAACTCATCCATAAATGCATCATCACATAAAAGTCCTAACTTCATCTGGAGTGTATTAGGATGAAGTCTAGAATTATGCGACCATACACCATTATCAAATAATGGCTTACATATAGTCTTACTCGCATCCTCACAAGCAAAGTTAATTCCTATAATAACGCCTCTCTGGGTATATCCTGTAAGAAAGCCGTCATATTTGTCCATAAGAGCATTAACACGCTCTGTAAGCAGCTTTGTATTCTTATTAATATTATCAACTGTTTCCTTACGAGTAGTTATCTCAAGCACCTTCATCGCTACAACACAACCAAGCTCTGAATTACCACAGGTTGAACCATGCATTCTTCCTATATCAAACATCCAGCTGGCTGCCTTTCTGTTCATAACAGTCGCTGATATAGGATATATGCCTCCTCCAAAGCCTTTAGCCGTTGTGATCATATCCGGAACAAAGCCCTCGTGCTCAAAGCACCACATTTTTCCAGTTCTCATAAGGCCTGTCTGTGTTTCATCTGCTATGTAAAGTGTTCCATACTTCTCACATAGCTTCTTGACTCCTGCAAGATATCCCTTATCAGGAATCGGAAAACCATATGTGGCAAGAAGGGATTCTATAATTACACACGCAACATCCTCTTTTTTAAGCTCTGCCTCCATAGCATCCAAGTCATTAAGTGGAACCTGTACGAATTCTCCCGGAGCTCCCTGACATAAGAATGGATCCTTGAATCTTGCATCACCTGTTGATACAGACAAGCCTGTATGTCCGTGGTAACAGCCTTGAATAGATACAACACGCTTCCGTTGTGTGGCATATCTGGCACTCTTTATAGCAAGATCAACTGCCTCTCCACCACAGGTTGAAAAGCACGCATAATCAAGTCCATCAGGACAAAGCTCTGTAAGCTGTTTTGCAAGCATAGCCTTTGTTATACCTGTAAAATGATGATTACCTATATCAAGTTCTGTCATGGCATCTGTAAGTGCGCTTATAATCTCTGGGTTTCTGTGTCCCAGATTATAAGTTCCTCCATTAATATGTATATCAAGAAACTTTCTTCCATCAAGATCCCAGAAGCAATAGCCTTCTCTTTTTCCCATTACAATAGCCATATCACGGTCTATCCATTCCTGTGTTTTTCCTACATTCCAGTGAGCAAGGCTCTCCTTTAGTACTTCTTCCTTTGTTATATCTGGATTATTAATAAAACTCATAGCTATATCCTCCTGCGTTTTATACAATATTCAGTTCACTATTAACCTTTCCAAACTTGTTCGGTGTAAGTGAAGTATTTTTTTTAAAATCCTTAATAAAGTGTGCCTGATCGTAGTATCCAAGTCTTTCATATATCTCATATGTGAGATTATTCTGAAGATAATATATCGCTTTCTGGATTCTTATGATTCCAGCGTACTTCTTCATGGATACTCCAAGTGATTCCTTAAATACACGGTCAAGGTAGCGCTGGTTATATCCTGTCTGTACAGCTATATCTGATATTGTCACGCACCCTTTTTTATTGTGTATGATACCTGCTATCTGGACGATTATATTTTTTCTTTCTTTAAAGTAATCAGCATATATGAAATGAGAAGTAAATATATCTGCCATGTCTTCAAATGACATATCCTTCCTGAATTGCACTGCTATGTTACTTAATGCTTCCATATCTGACACATTTCTTCTTGTACACACAAGCTCACCAGCATAGCTTTTCATAAAATCAGGCACAACTCCCGGTTCGAATTTGACTCCAAATATTTTTTTGCTGCCACCAATGAAGGCAAGGCTTACCTCTGTATGTGTTCCGCATACATATGGCACAAAACGCCCCTTCTCATATACGAACTGCAGATCAAGGCAGGCATCAGGTATGGCATATATTTCCTGGTCTGGATTATCTATCATATATATCTTATTAATATATCCATCCTCCAATATAAGCTCATGATAGCTTACAGCCTTAGATATAAGATATGTTTTAACCTGCATATACACCACCACCTTCCGCAATTCGTACACATCCCGGACATTATTTATTTCATAGATATAACCTTATTATCATCAACAGTTCTGCCACAGGCATCTATCTTAAAATCAGGATACTTTATCTTAATATAATCCTTTACAAGCTTAACTGCACCTTCAAAGCCAACTCTCTCTGTATTGATAGTAAGATCGTAGTTAACAGGATTCGTCCAGTAATTACCACCTGTATAATGTTCATAATACTCTGCACGGTATTTATCTGTCTGCGTGATTGATCTTGCTGCTGTAGCCTCATTAACGCCCATTCTGTCCATGATTTCTTTAAGTGTAAAGCTTCTTGGAGCTTCTATATACAGGCTTATTACATTGGGTCTGTCCTTTAATATCCAGTCAGCACATTTACCTACGATGACACAGCTTTCTGTATCAGCAAGCTGTTCTATAATCTGTTTCTGGTATTCAAAAAGCTTCTCATCTGATACGAACTTTCTGTCCTCAACCTTAGGTGAACGCTGCATAGGAAGTCCCTTAAGAAATGCCGAAAAAACATTATGGTTTCTCAGCTTTTCATTAACCTCTGCAAACACTTCCTCATCAAGACCACTCATCTGTGATGCCAGCATCAGAATTCTGTTTTCATAACAATGTATTCCAAGATCATCTGCTATCTGTTTTGCTATTCTTTTTCCACAGCTGCCAAAGCCTCTGGCAACTGTAATAACCAAATTATCCATATTAGTCCTCATTTCTGCGCACCTTTTTACGCATAACGGATTAGTACCAGGTGTGCACAGCTGCTAATCCATCATATGAATTTTTTTACTAAGCACCTTTCTTAACTCCGCTTTCCATATATCTTGTTAAGAATTCCTTTGTTCTTTCATTCTTAGGGTTCGTGAATAAGATGTCTGGACTTTCATCCTCAACAACATATCCGTTATCCATAAATATTGTTCTTGTTGATACATTTTTAGCGAATTCCATCTCATGGGTAACTATAATCATTGTAAGTCCATCATCTGCAAGTTCTTTCATAACATTAAGAACCTCGCCTACCATCTCAGGATCAAGTGCTGATGTTGGTTCATCAAACAGAAGCACCTCCGGATTCATACATAATCCTCTTGCGATAGCAACTCTCTGCTTCTGTCCACCTGATAACTGTGCCGGATGAGCATTGATATAAGCTGCCATTCCAACCTCTCTTAAGTGCTTTATAGCTCTTAGCTTTGCCTCTTCCTTACTAAGATGTAATATTTTCTGCACTCCGAACATGCAGTTTTTTAATACTGTCATATTGTTAAACAGATTAAATGACTGGAATACCATTCCAACCTGTGATCTGTATTTGGTAAGTGATGACTGTGTGTTTTTAACCTCATCACCATGAAAAAGTATCTTACCGCTTGTAGGTGTTTCAAGATGATTAATACATCTTAAAAGTGTTGACTTACCAGAACCGGAAGAACCGATAATACATACAACCTCACCCTTTGATATTTCAAAATCTATTTTCTTTAAAACCTCATGATCACCGAATGACTTTACAAGGTTTTCTACCTTTATAATTGAATCTGCCATAACCTGCCTCCTGTTCTTAAGTTATACGTTTATATCATATAACCATCTGCTCACACATAATCATTCATTTTCCAGATACTCTGTAGCCAGCTCATAATCACTTCTTCCCTGAAGTTTCTTTTCAATCACTGAGAATACTCTGTTGAATACGAAGCAGAGAATAAAGTAAATAATTGAAATAACTATATATGATTCAAAGTACTTATAATAAGCACCACCTGCTGTCTTTGCCATAAGGAAAAGCTCTGATACACCAATAACATTAAGTACTGATGTCATCTTTAAGTTGTTAACAAATGTGTTACACATTTCAGGTATTACATTTTTTAAAGCCTGTGGAACTATTATGTATAACATAGCTTTAAAATGTGACATACCCATGGCAAGAGCGCCTTCCTCCTGACCTGCATCTACTGACTTGATACCTGCTCTTACTGTTTCACCCATATAAGCTCCTGTATTAAGTGTTGTTACAAGAATACCTGCTATAATTGATGTAATCATAATGTCATTCTGTCTTAATCCATAGTAGATAACCATGCCCTGGACAATCATTGGTGTATCCCTGAATATTTCAACATATACAACTACTATTGCCTTTAATATATGAAGCAGGATTTTCTTTACTATGTTATCCTCTTTATGAATCTTTACTGTATTGATTATGCCTACGGCAAAACCAAGTACAAAGCCTAACAAAGTTCCTATAAGTGCTACATAAAGTGTTACCCACGTAGCTTTAAGAAATAATGTTGAATATTTATTAAAAATGAACCAGGCCCATTCAAACAAAGAGCCCTCGGCTCCTGGCGTATTCGCTGCCAGTGCAATCATTGTATTCATATACATATAGCAAAACCTCCTTTATAGTGCACATATATGCTGACATGCACTTTTAAGATTAGTATTTATCCCAAAACCATTTTATTTATTATTACCCAGTACTTATTATTCAGTTAAAATAAAAAACCGCAGCTTCCCCCTTAAAGACCCAACATCTTTGTCAGAGAAAACCACGGCTTATATGTTATAATTGCAAGCTATAATGCAATTATTTTATTTATTCTAGTTAGATGCTGGCTGTAACTTTACCATTTCATCCATAAGCTTATCGAATTCTGCCTTATCATTCCAGCCAAGCTTATCAAGTGCACCCTGAACTGTATCTCTCATAGGGTCTCCTTCACGGAATACTATACAGCAGTCATTAGAAGCACCCTCTGGTTCTGTGAAGTCAAGGTTAAGCATCTTTAAGTTATTCATAGTAGCAAGTGCTGAAACAGATGTTGTGTAATCAAGAATAACCATATCAGCTGTCTTGTTCTGTACTGCAAGGAAACACTCTGAAGATGTTTCATAATCTGTTGCTATAACGCCTCCTGGAACCTCATCCTTATATGGAACATAGTTAGTAGCAATCTGTGTTGTAACCTTAGCTCCCTTTCCCGCAAAGTCTGATAACTTAGTAAAGTTTGCAAACTGGCTGTCTGATCTTACAACACCAACAATCTGTCTCTTATAATATGGTGAAGAGAAATCATATGTTTCATCTCTTTCAGCGCTGTAACATACACCTGTCATAACAGCATCATATGAACCATCCTGAAGTCCCATAAGGATTGAACTCCATTCAATCTTGTATACTTCAAGTTCGTATCCAAGCTCATCTGCAATTCTCTGGGCAAGTTCTACTTCGTATCCATATGCATATCCATCTGCATTCTTAATCTTAACTGCTTTCTTGCCGTTACCAACATCAGGTGATTCCTGTGTCCAGTTATATGGTGCATACGCACATTCAAATGCTACCTTTAATACCTTTTTGTCTGAATCTGCACTCTTGCTGCCACAACCTGTAAGTCCAAGTGTGAGTGACATGGTAAGTGTCATAACAAGTAACAACGATAAAAACTTCTTCTTCATAATACTCTCTCCTTTCAGCTTATCCCTTTAGTTCCTGTTTCTTTTTCTGTATCTATTTTTCATATAAGTTTTGCTGTCTTATGTCTATTTATTATTTTACGCAACCCCTATATCCGTTTTCTTCGACTTTTATAGAAAGAACTCTTGTAAAAAATACATACAGAAAAGGCGCCAGATTCCTTGAATCTGACGCCTTTGTCAACTTGTTGTTCTGTTGATGTAAATTAAAATAGCAGATAATCTGTTATATGAATTGTAAAATTTTCACCTTTTATATCCAGTTGTTTAAAAATCCACTTTTTCCCCATAGAATATACAATCAAGGAATTTTTTCATATCATCCTCTGATACCTTTATCGGATTAACTACTGTTGAGCCCTGCATAGAGAATTCAAGCAGCTTATCAAAGTCCTTCTTAAATTCTTCTTCACTAACTCCGGCATCTATCATCCTTGCTGGTATTCCTACAGCCTTAGATGTTTCTTTAACCTTTTCAATAATATCACAACCGATTATTTTTGAAAGTTTCTCATACTTCTTAGCCACCTCTGGATCCTTTTTGTTATAATCCATAGAATAAGGCAGTATAACTGCATTAGCAAGACCGTGGGCTACGTTATACATACCTCCAAAGGCATGTGATACACCATGTACCATGCCTAGTCCGCTATTAGCAAATGCCATGCCAGCCATGCATTGGAAATTATGCACCTTCTCCCTTGCCTCTAATGTTCCTTCATTAACTGATACAGGCAGCCATTCTATGATACCCTCTATAGCCTCTTTAGCCATGGCATCTGTGAAGTCATTGCCATTCTTGTTAATATATGCTTCAAGGGCATGTGTAAGTGCATCCATTCCTGTTTCCGCCGCTATATGTGCAGGAAGCGTTGCTGGCAGTGATGGATCAAGAATAGCTACATCTGGAAAGATATTAACGGATCTGATAGCCCTTTTAAACTTCTCATCCTCAAATGTTATTACGCTGACCTTTGTAACCTCAGATGCTGTTCCTGATGTAGATGGAACTGCAACGAATTTCGTCTTGAATTCAAGTTCATCAAGATTAGTACTAAAGACGTTATCAAAATTCACCTCTGGATGTTCATAGAATATAAGCATAACCTTTGCAGCATCTATAGATGAACCACCACCTACGGCTAACAGACAGTCCGGCTGTTCTTTTCTTACGAACTCAAGTCCATCAAGAACCATATGTGTTGTCGGATTCTTTCCGATTCCACTATATATTGCCACATCTGCTCCCGCCTGATTCAGTATATTAGTCACCTTATCCAGAACACCTGTCTTTTTCATAGACTGTCCACCAGTTATTATAACTGCTTTTTTGCACTTTAATGTTTTAAGATATTCAAGTGCATTTTCTCCTGTTACAAGAGCATCCTTTGTAAATGTTATTGTTTTCATCTCTGTGTTATACCTCCCACTTTTTATTTTCCATAAAATAATGATGCTTTATTAAGCATAACATAAGTTTTATATGAAATTATATTATAGCAAAGGCGCCACCTACCATATGGTAAATGACGCCTTTGTCCTTATATGTGTGTACTATAGCACTGTATATTAAAAAGAGCAAGCATTTTATGTGCTTATTTCTACAACTCACGGACAGTAATGGTAATCTTTCCATACAATAATTACAATAGCTCCATTAGATAAATAGACTGTACGCTGAACAAAATTATTATGAGAACTTATATCCCACACCCCACACAGTTTTAACATACTGAGGATTCTTTATATCCGGTTCTATCTTTGACCTGAGATTCCTTATATGTACCATAACTACATTGTTAATATCGTATGCTTCTTCCTCGCTCCATAGTGTATTATATATATGCTCTGTAGAAAAAACATTACCTTTATTCTTCCATAGCAGCTCTAATATAGCGAATTCTTTCGGAGTAAGCCAAATCTCTTTTGAGTTAGCAAATACCCTGTGTGTTTCAAGATTCATGGATAAATCCATATATTCAAGAATACTGCTTGGCTTTCTTTCATTGAAATCATTGAATCTTCTAAGCTGTGCCTTAACTCTTGCAACAAGTTCAACCGGGTTAAAAGGCTTTGCAAGATAATCATCTGCCCCGGCACTCAAACCTATAACCTTATCCATATCCTGATCCTTTGCCGACAGCATTATAATAGGGATGTTGCTCTTTTTTCTTATCTCCAGGCATAACGCTATGCCATCCATATCTGCCATCATGACATCAAGTATAGCAAGGTCAATCTGCATATCATCAAGACACTTTAATGCCTCCTGTCCGTCTGCCGCCTTATACACCTTAAAACCTTCATTCTTTAAGTATATTCCAACCAGTTCCCTTATATCTTCTTCATCATCAACTACAAGAACCGCTGCCATATTATCTCCTCCTGCACATACTTATTACTCTTATATCATGTTTTTATTTTATCTGGTTTTTATTACACTTCTTAAGCTTTATGCTTATCGTAAACAATCCATTATCATAATCTGCCAGCACACTTCCACCTACCCCCTCTACTGTTTCTTTTACAATAGAAAGTCCTAAGCCATTGCCTGATATGCTTGAATTTCTTGCATGGTCAGCTCTGTAAAACTTATCAAATATTCTTTCACAATCCAACTTTTTTATACAGTCTGTCATATTCGATACTTTTATAAGCATATTATCATTCTCCTCAAGAAGTGTTACTATAATATCCGTATTCTTCCTTGAATACTTTATGGAATTCATAAGAATGTTATCAAACACCTCTCTCATCTGTTCTATCTCAACTTCAGCATATACTGGCTTTTCTGTTATATCTGCCACAAAATTCCGCTCCTGCTTAAGTGCTATTCCTTCAAACTCTGACACATCCTGCTTAAGCATCATAGCTATATTACATTTTTCTTTATTAGCTTTACTGATTTCTTTATTATTGCTGCTTTCATTACCATATGGCTTTTCATTTCTTGCAAGTATGAATATCTTATGTATCATTCCATTAATCTTTTCAACCTGCTGGAACGCCTTTTTTATGTATGTATCACGTTCTTCATCACTATCGTATTTATGGCTTATAACAACATCAAGATATCCTGTTATTATTGTCATTGGCGTTTTTATATCATGTGAAAGATTCGTTATAAGCTCCATATTCTTTCTGTCATTTTCACGTTCCTCTTTCATCATTCTTCCTATACTATGCTGCATATTATCTATACTATATGCTATATTGGTAATTTCATCACGTCCCCTTTTATCAATCTGCATGTCAAGATTCCCCTTTGATATCATATTGACAACATCTGAAAGATATCTTATATAATCTATCCTTTTCTTTGTCATAAGGAGCGCACATATTATAAATATAACTGTTCCAAGACACATACACGCAGCCTTAAGCTTGATATCTGCATACAAATATTCTGGTGTAACCTTAGTTTCAAATATTATATAATATAAAGTCTTTTTTATGCTTTTCGTGTATACAAATGAATACTCCGGACTACAATCATCATAAGAATTAACTACAAGTGCATCTATATCAACGTATACTTTTTTTCTTCTGTAATCATCACTATTGTCATCTGGATTTTTTCTCCATAACACAAGACCATTTCTGTTCGTTATGGTTATATTCATATTGTTGACCTCTTCTGTTGCAAACGGAAGCCTGTCATTTAACAGCAGGTACTTCATGGCATCTCCCAGATTCTTGTCATCATCAAGTTCATTGGCACTTATCTCATCCATAGCATTGCTAAGGGCGCTGTCAAGTTCTCTTACCATTCCCATAACCTGAATATCATATTTTCTTTTATAATCAGAACAGTCTTCTGTTACATCTACAAGCACTCCATAATGTCTGCATACTATAAATGCTCCAAGTGAAGTTAAAACAGCGATAGTAAAAGCTGTCACAATTACTACCGCAAGTTCTTTATATATTCCTATTTTTTTACCGGCGCAAGTATTATATTCATTCATACTATTCCTCATTTCCTACATAACCCGTATGCACCTGACATAAGCACTTTTTTACCAGTAACCTAGCTCTAAGCCTTTCTCATACACCCCATAACCTATGGCATAGTATCCATATGAATTAAGATGTGTATAATCATACTTTATCGTTTCAGGAACTCTTCCCTGTGAAAGATCTTCCTCATCCATCTGTGTTGGTTCTAAGCCTGCTATATTAAGTGCGTTTTCAAGCAGATAAGTTCTCATATTGATAAAATGTTCTCCAAAGGCTTCCCTAAGTGCTGCCTCCCACATAGAATCATCAGTTCCTATCTTCTGACCGCTTGTATAATTCGCACTATCAACTGACTCCTCCGGATTATCCGTATCACCGATTATAATATAGCATTCTGTACCAGAATTCGCAATCATTGCCTTATATTGTTCTATAAGTTCATCATAATCATTCCAGCCACCATTGCTGCCCATCTGTATAACAAGCACATCTCCTGATATATCATGTGCTGCCTTTGTTATAATCTGTGAACCCTTCTTTAATTTAACGCTCTTATCCACGGCATTATCATATATACTTATATATATCCTGCTATTATCATATTCGAGCTTAAAAGGTATATCGTTAATATAAACAACATTCTCTGGCTGCTGATTATCCGTCTCATATCCGTTAAAATTCTCTAATATGACTGGGTTTCCTGATTCATCCACAATACTTATCTGTGTGCGTTTTCCCGGTTTAACAGTAACCTGCTTTCCTACATACATCTTTATTCCTCCCTGTCGGAGTGCTATCTCGTAGGATGTTTCTCCACATACACCAAGATTGTATACATCCATTCCTGTGTAGTATCTAAGTGTATCCGGATAATTCCAGTTTGAAGCATCTATAATCCCAGCCTCACTCTTTATATATGTATTCTCCTGTCCACCAAGTCCATATGTTATTGAATCTCCCCAACAGGCTATCTTTTTATCATTAATGTTATTATTATCCTGCTCTTTTCCATCACATGCCAGATTAACATTTTCATCGTTTTCTGAGCCACTCACATTATCCACACTCATGCATAACGAATCATCATAATCAAGGTTACTATTCACATTTTTACTTACTATAACTGCATTATGTTTTGCTACTATATTATCTGCTGCAACACTTACAACTAATATCAATGCTGCACATATACCAAATATAATTAATCCATACATAACATCTTTTATCCAGCCTCTTACATGCATAGACAGCCGCCTCCTTATCTATGTGTCCATCTGCCACTTAATACATGCTTTAAACACGTCTTATATTTATGATATCTTTTGTTTTTTATGTCATAAATATAAAACCAAATGATGTATATGTATTTATAATATTTCTTTAGTTTTCTTAAGACTTTTACCAGTAATTAACTGAATTCTCAACAAGCTTACTTCCCTGATATCTTAACTTAACCGTAAAAAATCTTTTTTCGTCTTCTAATATAAGCTTAAGGAATACCGCATCACCTTCCCATGTCGGAAGCTCTGGTACCTTCTTTTTATCTATCCACATAAGCTCTCCCTCATCACATTCACATACATTTCCTGTGAATCCATCTGCCGTAAACAGGCACATAAGTTCAGGCTCACACTCATCACTTATAAATGTAATAAGTCCTCTGAACTTGTATGATGTTAATGTAAGTCCGGTTTCCTCTTTAACTTCCCGCAGCAGGCATTCCTCAGGTGTTTCACCATCATACGCATGTCCGCCTACGCCTATCCACTTTCCCTTATTAATATCCTTTTTCTTCTTTGTGCGATGTAACATAAGATAACATCGGTCTTTCTCTATATAACATAATGTTGTCATCTGCATGATATGGTCTGCTCCTTTGTAATACGTTTTGGTATAACACTGCTACTGCTTGCGTTTTTAAGATAGTGGTGTCCAAACTGTAAACAATTTAGTTTTGGTATAATACTGCTACTGCTTACGTACGTTTACGATAAGGATTCCTATACTTACAAGAATAAGTGCTATAAGTGCATTTATTCCAAGCTCGCTGCTGCCCTCTCCTAACCACCATGCTGAAAGAAGCACGCCAAATACAGGATTGGTAAATCCGAATATAGCTACCTTGGATACAGGGTTGTGCTTAAGCAGTATTCCCCAGAGTGAATATGCCACTGCTGATATACAAGCAAGATAAAGCAGCATAAGTACAGCACTTAATGATATATGATTAATTCTGCCACCCATGATAAGTCCAACAATCACCATCACTATACCACCAAATATAAACTGATAGCCACTAAGCATTACCGGATTATCATTCTTTGAATAATTCTTCATAAGACATGATGATACTGCATATGATATTGCACATAAAAACAGGCTTCCATCTCCCATAAGACTGAGATTCATATCTATGGACTTACCATTCATGCTTACTATAATTACACCTGCAAAGCCTATTACGCAGCCTGCAAGCTTCTTGAAATCAAGCTTTTCCTGATGAAATACAAGACCTGCAAGCAGAATTACAAAAAATGTGTTTGAGCCATTTATAATAGATGCCTTTACACCGCTATTATGTGCAAGTCCGATATAAAAGAATATATACTGAAGTATTGTCTGGAATAATGCAAGCTTTGCTATGCTGGGAACTGATGACTTAGTTGGCACTAACATTTTTCTATTAAGTGCACTTCCTATAAGAATAGTAAGTATTCCTGCCAATATAAAACGTGTACCTGCAAATAATATCTGTGTCCATGTTTCACTTGATGGTATCTCAAATAACGCATACCCTAACTTAATACAAGGTGATGCACTTCCCCAAAGAAATGTACATACAAGTGCGAGTACACATACCACCCATGTTTTCTGAAGAAAATCTTTTCTGTTCTCTTCTTTAGCTATTATTTTTGTTTTGTTCGTTAATTGTTCTTTTGTGTTCATTATTACTCTCTTTCTACCTGATGTTATTTAATATCGAGTGAATTTAAATAATGTTAAATCTTTATAATACTGTTTAATATTTATAATACTGTTAAATCTCTATAATACTGTTAAATATTTATAACGCTGTTAAATATTTAATAAATGTTACAATTCACTCTAGACAATCTTAGCATATAAAGGTGCAAATGCTTTAATATATGTTAAAACAGATATCTGGCCCACAAAGCAAAATTCTTTATGAGCTTCATCTGACGTTCTCTATATGCTGACAACTCTACCGGCTTTACATTATATGGATTGTCATAGCTTCCATCTTTATCAGCCTTTCTTGCTACCCTTTCATAGCCTTCCATTGACTGATTCAACTCTCTGTTAATATCATTGCTATCTATCACAAGCATAAGCTCTGTATCCAGATAAGCACTTCTCATATCTATGTTAAATGAGCCTATAACTGATATGTTATCATCAATCAGTACTGACTTACCATGGTATGAATAACCGCCTTCATATTCCCATACATCAATCCCTGTACCAAGTATCCTGTTCTTATTAACATAATAATCTGCAGAGCCAAATGGATTGCCATTGTTAGCAACTGAATTCGTCATAAGTGATACATCATCAACCGTGTCGCAAACCGACTTTAGTCCTTCATACATATAATCGTTGCATATAATATATGGTGTATGCAGCTTAACTCTGCTGTCTGCTTTCTTCATAAGTTCAACAAGCTGATACCACACATATGGTTTCTTTGATGAATATTCTATGGGATTACTCAAAAGTGCTACATTATTCACTTCATAAGCATCCTTAAACATATCCTTATAAACACTTTCCCCAAGGCCTTTATAAATACCATTATCTGCATTGTCTGCACAATATTCTGCATATAATGAATGAAGTTCTTCCCTGGCTGCTGCCACTTTCTTCTTAGCTGCCAGCTTGTTTTTCTTATCTGTGATTCTGGAACTTTCCAACGAATTATTATCTGAATATGTATTCTCTACACAATAATTGTATTCATTATTCTCTGATATTGTAAAATATGTGTCTGTATCTGTAATCGCATTTACCCCATTGATAAAAGCCTTACTTTCTTTATAATTCCACACTTTTCCAAAATACGATAGAATATCGTTAACAGAACTATTCTCATCTGGATTCTCACAATACACCAACGCATCTCTGTCATAATTCTTATATGGCGAGCTGCTTCCTAAAAAATATGAAAATGTGTTTCTTCCACCTATTATATAACTGCTTCTATCAGCTATAAGATACTTATCATGAAGTCTTCCCATAGATTTCCATGGTGCAAACGGATTGACCTTATTATATATCTTAATACTTGTTCCTTCTCCTGCTGCCAACGCTTCAAAATAAGGATTACCATTCATACGAAGAAATCCAGATACTCCATCAACTATTACATTTACCGATACTCCACGTTCTGAAGCATCTAGAAGCGCACCAAGAATAAGCTTTCCACTATCATCGGCCCTGAAATCAAAGGTTGATAATATAATCTCATCCCTAGCGTTGCTTATCAGCTTAATACGCTCAAGCAGTGCATCTCCATTATCTTCTATAACTTCCGCCATTTCTGTCTCTGTTCTTGTCTTCCATATATTATCAACAGACAGCTCTTCTTTGTCCTCATCTGTCAATACCGGCTGTTTATGATATGTAGTAAGTGCACAGCCAACTATGGCAATCACAATAATAAGTAGTATAGCAAGTATTATTAAGAATACTTTTATCACTTTCTTTAATCTATTTATATGCATATACTTTTTCCCTTTTTAAATATATAATCATCTGGAACTATATCTTATTGTATTTGTATAAGCTACAAAATGTGCAGCATCTTGTATTCTATCAGTATATACTGTTTATTGCAAGGTTAGTTGTGATTTCTTTATATATTCTTTATGCGTTTTATTTTTTGTTCTGATGCAATCTCAATGATTTATAGAAACTATTAATTAACCTCGACAGCTGTATAACTACCCAAAAACTTGACATAGGGATTTTATACTCTTTTTACAATCAAAAGAGATTAATTCATGGGTATATATCTTTAATTCATTATCAGAAAAATTTATATTCCACTATGTATCTATTAAAACTGAATGCAAATTATGTTATCACAGACCCTAAAGGATTTACATTCCACTATGTATCTATTAAAACTTTTAATGCTCGTGAATGGAGTGTCTTTAATCGAAATTTACATTCCACTATGTATCTATTAAAACGAGTATGAATATATACATAGAAAGCTATCTAACTTATTTACATTCCACTATGTATCTATTAAAACCCGACTTTGATTATAATGATTTCAACAACGGCTTTGCATTTACATTCCACTATGTATCTATTAAAACTCCTCTGAATTATTATTTATTTTGCTATTATAATAATATTTACATTCCACTATGTATCTATTAAAACAAAATTCCATTTTCATGCTTTAATGTCAAATATCAAATTTACATTCCACTATGTATCTATTAAAACCTCTAAGCGGCTCATAGTTAATATAGCATTAGTAGATTTACATTCCACTATGTATCTATTAAAACGTGGGATATAAAAGTGTTAAACATCAGTAACAGGAATTTACATTCCACTATGTATCTATTAAAACAGATAAAAAACATCCTGCCGTTATTCAGTATAACAATTTACATTCCACTATGTATCTATTAAAACTTTTTGGATAATAGTTTTTTAGAGCATCTTATTGCTAATTTACATTCCACTATGTATCTATTAAAACTATGAGGATATGGTATAGGGGTGGCATTGTATATCACATTTACATTCCACTATGTATCTATTAAAACAAAAAAGAAATATGGAGTGAATTTCTTAGACTGATATTTACATTCCACTATGTATCTATTAAAACAGCGAAGAGAGACAGCAGGATAGCTGAATATTTAATTTACATTCCACTATGTATCTATTAAAACAGACACAAAGTCACTCGACGGACACCGTGCATATTTATTTACATTCCACTATGTATCTATTAAAACCAGAACGAATCGACCCGATTGACGCTATCATCGACGCAATTTACATTCCACTATGTATCTATTAAAACTGGATGAGTACGTCTATCTATGAAAAAACATCAAATTTACATTCCACTATGTATCTATTAAAACCGTATGCCCGTTGATTTTTATGAACGTGCTAAAGCTCATTTACATTCCACTATGTATCTATTAAAACTATCCTGCTAGCCGCTATAATTCTTTCTATTATTAATTTACATTCCACTATGTATCTATTAAAACTATATAAGCTTAATGATAAAAAGTGTGCTTCTGTATTTACATTCCACTATGTATCTATTAAAACTTTTTTATAAAATATGTAGAGCTTTCATTCTTGTTATTTACATTCCACTATGTATCTATTAAAACTGTACTACTAGGCAAGTGATAGCACAAGCATATAAGATTTACATTCCACTATGTATCTATTAAAACTGGCTTAACAAGTATTAAAGTATCAATGTGCTTTTATTTACATTCCACTATGTATCTATTAAAACTTTGCCCTCCTATTGTTCTTTTACGCTGCTTCTGTATTTACATTCCACTATGTATCTATTAAAACCTGACTTAACATACGATTTCTTGTATTAACAATTTGATTTACATTCCACTATGTATCTATTAAAACGCATACTGAACGCCATCACTCACGATAGCAATTACATTTACATTCCACTATGTATCTATTAAAACTGTAAGCTAAGACCAGCAGATAAAGAACTTTCACTATTTACATTCCACTATGTATCTATTAAAACCATTTCAATTTAAAATTCTTTCTTGATTATCTCTAATTTACATTCCACTATGTATCTATTCAAACGCTTGCCAGCTCTTCGCTTATTTCTTCTTCTGCGATATTTACATTCCACTATGTATCTATTAAAACGCTTTGCTATATATGCCATCCTCAAAAGCATCTTTCATTTACATTCCACTATGTATCTATTAAAACCAAACTGTCCTACAATCAATAACATTGCCCTTATCAATTTACATTCCACTATGTATCTATTAAAACCTAACAATGAGTATGAAAGTGATTATGTTTCTCTATTTACATTCCACTATGTATCTATTAAAACTAACTGACCGATAGGTCTAATATCCTGACCCTGTACATTTACATTCCACTATGTATCTATTAAAACCTAAGTGGTAAAAATGGAACGGCAAACAATTATGTAATTTACATTCCACTATGTATCTATTAAAACGGCGTTAAGTTCTCGCCCTGGTATACGTCGTCGGTAATTTACATTCCACTATGTATCTATTAAAACCGCTTAGCCAGACAGAAAAGGGCAGAAAGTATTTAGATTTACATTCCACTATGTATCTATTAAAACACATACTTTCTTATCTTCCTTGTGTTTAACCAAGTTATTTACATTCCACTATGTATCTATTAAAACTATCTTCTACACGCTTTATCTTGCAAGGCTTAAATTATTTACATTCCACTATGTATCTATTAAAACTTTAGCATACGTGTTGCCGCCCATCCTGGATGTTTATTTACATTCCACTATGTATCTATTAAAACACCCTCATAAGCAATCTGAGTTAAAGTGTTAATGTAATTTACATTCCACTATGTATCTATTAAAACGAATTTCCATCCTGCAAAGGTATAGCCTTCTCTTGTATTTACATTCCACTATGTATCTATTAAAACTTTAATAACGCTGATACAGTTAAAATAACTGACATGATTTACATTCCACTATGTATCTATTAAAACTATAGACGATATGAATACAAATATTTCTGATAAAAATTTACATTCCACTATGTATCTATTAAAACTGTCTCATACGCTTTATGTATTCATTGCATACCAAATTTACATTCCACTATGTATCTATTAAAACGAAATACAACATGTTATGGGATAGTCAGATTAACATTTACATTCCACTATGTATCTATTAAAACCCTTGCACCGGCAAGTCAATTTCTGCTGATAATATATTTACATTCCACTATGTATCTATTAAAACAGTAAATCAATCGAATTTTTTATCACGCTTGGGATATTTACATTCCACTATGTATCTATTAAAACGACCTTATAGGGTACAATAAGTCTATTCTATGTTAATTTACATTCCACTATGTATCTATTAAAACCGTAATATTAGTTCTATTATCATTATTCAGAATTTATTTACATTCCACTATGTATCTATTAAAACTGCAGCCATAGCAACAAGTACAGTTGCAAGTTCTCAATTTACATTCCACTATGTATCTATTAAAACCTTATTGCAGCAGACCTTAGTAAAACAGAGTTAGCAATTTACATTCCACTATGTATCTATTAAAACAATTAAGCGGAAATTATAAACCCGCGATTTACATCAATTTACATTCCACTATGTATCTATTAAAACCAAAGTCCGTGTTTCGTTCTATTCCTTTGTACTGGAATTTACATTCCACTATGTATCTATTAAAACGAATATCGCTTTGATGAGGATATTAAAGGGACAATTATTTACATTCCACTATGTATCTATTAAAACTCCGTCCTCGTCTTTAAGCTCTTGCACAACAAGCATATTTACATTCCACTATGTATCTATTAAAACAATAACAGAGATACACGACAACGGCAATGGTACTATATTTACATTCCACTATGTATCTATTAAAACTTCTGCACCTGCTCAACAAGGTTTGCAACCTCATGATTTACATTCCACTATGTATCTATTAAAACTAATTATTCTGTATCTATTATTAGTTATGCTGTTTAATTTACATTCCACTATGTATCTATTAAAACTCCCTCATATGCTATCTGACTTAACATACTAATATAATTTACATTCCACTATGTATCTATTAAAACCTGGGCGGTAATGATATAGTTAGTAACTTAAATGTATTTACATTCCACTATGTATCTATTAAAACTAATAGTGAATGGCTTAATAATTCTATACAACAATATATTTACATTCCACTATGTATCTATTAAAACCAAGCCTGTCGAAGAATTTTTTAACATAGATTTTGAATTTACATTCCACTATGTATCTATTAAAACGATAACAGCAAGGATGATGCAGATAGTGGAAATAAATTTACATTCCACTATGTATCTATTAAAACCGTGGGTCTTTCTTATCTGCCTTAGTTAAAAACTTAATTTACATTCCACTATGTATCTATTAAAACCAATTCAAGACCTTTTCTCGCCTGTTCCGCATGTTCATTTACATTCCACTATGTATCTATTAAAACTTATACAGATATCAGAATAGTGAGTATGTTAATATATTTACATTCCACTATGTATCTATTAAAACCTTCTGGCGGCCTATCTATTGAACCTGTGGCAACTCTATTTACATTCCACTATGTATCTATTAAAACTATTTTTCGTCTTCGTACTCCACGAAGTAGTCCTTCATTTACATTCCACTATGTATCTATTAAAACATCGACTGCACCGCGAATCTGACTTTGTCGTCTGTATTTACATTCCACTATGTATCTATTAAAACTCTGGTATTTGCTCTTTCTGTCCTCTTCTGAACTCATTTACATTCCACTATGTATCTATTAAAACAGACAGATGGAACGATATGGCAAGCGGAATAATGCAATTTACATTCCACTATGTATCTATTAAAACCCGTGGTCTTAAATGACCTTATTTTGATATCTTAATTTATACCTTTTTGTCGACTCCTATTATTTATATATATTATTATCCTAAAGATTTTATCCAACAATTACAAATATCTGATAAAACCTACATTGTCGACCTTATGGTTATTTTACATCATTATCATTCGACAGACAAGATTGCGCAATACATATATAACTTTATATTATAAAATCTGTTACATTATCCTGTCTCCCCCACAACTCTTTATCAACCCACTTCTGCTGTCTACTTTTAAATAAAATAACAGAATCCAGTTCGTTATTAATATATGGAGCTAATTCTTTTTGCATTTTAATTAATTGTACTTTTGATAATTCTCCCTCAAAAACCGAATTCTGTATATGTGTCATATATTTTTTACATATTTTAAATATATGACACCATCTTTTTCTTCCATTTTCATCCTTGCTTACATCATATACTAAAACAATATACATACACTAACCTCGTATTTTATTTAGATATGTTAAATGTCGTTAATTTCATATATGATACCAGAGTCAAGAGGTCTAAGCCAACATGAGCTTGCTCATAGGTTGGTGAAGAACCTTGGAACCCGACATCAATATATAATATTACCACCATATCCTAAAACCTTCATATTCCTTTTCACCTATTAGATGTTTGATAAGTTTATATGCCTCTAACCTTATCAAATACTGATATGATACCTGTCGTCCAAGCTCTTTATGCATTATTGTCTGTTTCATCTTTTTTTCAAATTCCGAAACTATAAGTTTAGAAGCATCCTTTTTTAAATGTAAATAATTCAATTCTTTTGTGAAACTTTTTTCTGTTATTTGTTTTCTATTAAGTAATGAAAATATCAATCTATCACCAATCAATGGTTTGAATACTTCTGATATATCAAGGCATAACGAATATCTTCTAATACCAGGTTCATGTAAATAACTTATTGTTGGATTCAACTGCGTATGATATATTTCGCTTAATGTTCTTGTATATACTAGTGAATTAACAAATGAAATTAATGAATTAATCATATTATCTGGAGGATGCATTACTCTTTTATCAAATTCTATTTCCTGATTAATAATTACACTCCATGCAGCATAATATTTTTTTCGTATATTTCCCTCAATCCCCATAAGTTCTTGTATAGATTTTACACCTACCAATCCTGTACGCAAAGAATCTATATCCTTCATATAATCTGATACATTTTTATCTCGTCCATTATAATATCGTAAGTTTCTATATATATTATCTGCTGCCGCCTGAATAAACTTTTTAGCTATTAAAAGTCTTTTATCATATTCTGTATAATGCTGCACCTGATTTACTAATAACTGACCTGCAAGATTACTTTCTTTAGGATAAAAACTTCCTGTATAGAAATTATAATAATTAAAAAAATGTATCGGTATTCCATACTGGGATATGTAACTTAAAAATGTCGTATTAAAAGACATTTCTGACATAACATATATATCTGATATACGCTCTATAGGTATATCTCTTTTTTCACCATCATATGATGTAAATCTTAATGTATTATCTTTTCTTTTTAAATCTCCATTATTGTATACATAAAAGCTCTGCTGCATTTTATTCCTCCACTTACTACATAAGACTATATAAAACACATATCAAAATAAGCGCATTTTTTACATATCTTGGTTTCATTCAATTCTGGTGGCAGTTTATACTCCTTTATTTTATTAATATCATCAATAATTTTATCAAGTTCCATGCAATCCTCATCTGTTAGCTCTATCTCTATATTTCTTTTAGCCAAAGGATAGTCAATCTTTCCAGTAAGCCCTTCTACGCCTCTCTTTTTCAAATAATAAAGATAGTACTTTAACTGCCATATTCCAGCTTCCTCTATCGCCTTACTCTTTTTCACCTCATGTAATTCTTTCTTCTCACGTATGAAATCAATATTAATAACATCATCAATATTAATATGCTTGTCATCCCTTGCATAACTATTCTCATCCAGCAATTTACCAAGTTGTACATTTTCATTGCCATCTTCCATTGTAATCTGATGACAAAAATACCACAGTTTTCTTTTACATATAAAATAATAATATATCATTACACCTGTTATTTTATCTTCCATAACTGTAAACCTCATAAATACTACATACTCTTGATATTATTAACAACTATTACATAAATATAGAAGCCTGCGTCTGTTTTTTTATTAACCCTCTTCCCGTACATTTTTCTATATCAAATTCATAATCCATACTTGCTCTATGTATATTCAATTCTGCTTGCCTTGCTTTGTTTTTCCCATCCCCATTGCCACTTTCCCAAATAACACATTCGTCAACTAATTCTGGCAATTTGTACTTATTATATGTTGGCAACGACAAAGTCATATCCGATATTTTAGATGTAAATATACTTCTAATGTCCTTTTTAATATATTTATCATTAATTATCTTTAAGCAATTGTCTATAAAATCAATATTTTGGTTATATATGTTATCAGGTATTATCGTAACACTATTTATATTGCGGAATTGTCTATCAGCTTCTTGTTTACTATACTCTGCCTCATTAATTATTTGGAAATTATCAAGAGCCTTCTTTATATTTTTGTAATAAGCAGTATCTACTAATTCCTCTGTACAATACACCCGGTTTATGTATTCATTCTTTTCTCTTTCTGCTAAAGGTCTTCCTGTATAATCTTTCAGTATATTTACTGAGCGATTATATATATCTTTATCATATATATAACTAATGCTTTTTTTCTTATTACTTTTTACATCATCACCATTAAGTATTTCTACCGAATTTCCTTTGCTATTAATTTCTTCTGCAATATATATATGAACATTAGCCTCTATAGGTACATAACGCATATGTCTGTTACACCTTCCTAGACGTTGTAATAAACTATCAACCGTGCTCATTTCTGTATACAATACATCAAAGTCAATATCCAGACTCGCTTCTACAATCTGCGTTGTTATCCATATACCAGTAGCCGAATTATCCCTTGAAAATGACATTATATTTTCTTCTAATATTCTTCTATGTTGTTTTATAAAATTTGAATGTAAAAGATGTATTTTTGTTTTCTCTTCATCCATCCTGAAATCGTATATATCACATATTTTTTGGTACAACGCCTGAGCACTGCTGATAGTATTACATATTACTAACACTTTTTTATCTCTGGCATCTTCAATAACCTTATCTACATTAATATCTCCATACTCTGCATCAAGCCAATGTCTTACATTTTCTACCACTGTTGAAAAATCTTTATATTCATAATCTACTGCTTCTATAAGACCATATTCCTCCATTAAACTTCTTAACACTGGTGGAAATGTTGCCGTTATAATCGCAAAATGTCCTCCCATATCTGATACAATTTTCAGACCATATATAATTGCTGCTATAATTTCCGAATCATATGATTGTATTTCATCTATTATAACTTTAGAATATTTAAGTGTTGCTGCAAATATTTCTGTTCCCAATGCTTTGTATACAAACTTAAATATCTGATCAACAGTACACACAGTCAATGGAAAAGAAAGCAGCTTTGCCTTTTGATACATATTATAAGCACTTTCCTCTCCCTTTCTGCTTTCATCTATAAAATGCTGCATACTTCCTGAATGTAATAATGTAACATCACCATAATTATATGTTTTCTTTATTCTGTCATATATAGCATTGGATGAAACCATATATGGTAATGTATAAAAACATTTTTCACCATCAGCCCACAATAAAGCTGCTTCCGTTTTTCCCATTCCTGTTGGTGCTACTACTACTACATTCTTATTAATATTCTCTTTCATATATAGCTGCATAGAATTAAATTGCATATTATTTGACTTAAAGTACGCGTAAATATTCTGGACTAATACTTTGCTGTCAATATCCGAAACCTGTTCTGCTTTATCATAGCCTGAACTAACAGTATAATCAAACTTGTTTAACAGACCTTTGACTAGCGCATATTTTTCCCATAAGTCATTATCAAGCCTCTTATTAACTGATGTTTCATTATTTCTAAATAAAATTTTATTAACATTGGCTGCTCTTATCTTTTTTTCTTCTCTTTTATAAAAATCAGCCAGATTATCAATATAGTATTTCTTACAGAATTCCTTTATTTGAGCACTTTCCCACTTATCTTCCCTGTCATGATGATGGTAAACAGCAGTTATAAATATCTTAAAATCTTCTACTGTACAATCTGGAACCATATTGCTTAATTCATCCTGAGATATACTTACAGCGCTTAAATATCCATGAGGAATTTCATAATCGAAGGTTTCATCTGAATGTAAATCTCTATTACCTATTTTATTCTGAAATACTATGTTAGCTTTACCAATATCATGTATTCGACATGCTTCAACAACAAGCTTTTTCTCTTTCTCCGTAAAATATCCACCATATATTTTAAAAAAATTCTCTGCACATATTACTATATCTTCAAGATGCTGTTTTAACGTAACCTGTCCTTTTTCCGTTATATTTATAAACTCATCAATGGAATTATCAATAGCTGTTTTTTCACTTTGTGTGAGATTATCTTCTACTATTTCTATTGCAGATTTAATCTTTTTAACAATTTCACTTTTCTCATCATCAGATAAACTTTTTGTTGCTGACTTTGCATAATACTCCATATGTTCTCCTTCTACTCTGCTAACCTCTTATGTACTTATTGATAAATAAATCTAATTCCAATATGTATCTATTAATTTTAATTACGCAAATACTACTACATCTTCTGATTGTGAATCATCTACTAAAATATTTTCTATCTCTATTCCACTAGGATAATAAAAAACTTTAATCCGCCCGCCTTCTTTCTCAGACTTCCATCTACGCAGCCCCTGTTTAGTTATCTCATACTCCTTATTCAGGGTATAAACAGTAGAATTACTGTTTTCATAACTTCTTTCCATAATATATGATACTGGAATATATATATTATGCTTTGTATCTGCTTCATCCTCTTCTCTTATATTTACTATATCAACACTTTTTATATCTATCAAATCTTCATATCTTCCAAGCGACAGATACATAGGTGGATTTTTAAGTGCTTCATATATAATCTGCATATCCTCATCTTCTTCTGGTAAAATATGAATAACTATCTCATTTTCACAGACTAATTCTACATTAGCCACTCCTTTGAATACTCCATATTTTTCACCATCTTCAATGCATATATTATGTCGTCCTTCTTCATATTTTGCCCCAGATGAAAAAGAATATCTTGTATACAGTTCAGAAATCATTCCCTGATTGGTTCCCTGTATACTCAATTTCATCCTATGATATCTCTTAAACCCACATGCTGCATGTATCATTCCTATGACTGTTGAATATGGTGGAAGTGGATACGTTTCTTTTATGATAAAGCTGCTTGGCTTTTTATAATTAGCAAGATTTTGAAAACAGTGTAGTCTAATTGCTTTCATCATAATATTCGCTCACTTTCTCTTTCAACTGGCTAAATGCTTTTGCTACTGTCACTGCGTGTAACTTTTCCTTAAGCTCTGTATCATTGTCAAATATATCCGATACAACTCCAACAACAGTATTATCATTTATACTGTCATCCCCCTGCATTAAATCTAGAAATGCTCCTGTCCTTATACTATTATTCTTAATACGAACACAATTCTCAAAGAAAGGATTTTTTCTGGTATAATTACCGCCAATAACAAATAGTGGTGAAAGATTTTCTCTTCTTCCTTTAATATCTCTATATAAGTACTGTACGGCGTCTAATAGGGCATTTACTCTTTCTGTCTTTTGTTCTGGTGATATACTTATATCTACATCCTCTCCTACTCTGTCTAGATCAATCGATAATGTATATGTATAATACGCCCTGTGTATCTCACTCTGTGCAATATCATTACCAAGATTTTGTCGTTTTGCGAGTCCCATATTGGTGAGGAACTCTAATTCACCCTGATAAGGCTCAAGAGATATCGCATTACTCAGTCTTGCAACAGCACTTCTTGTTGTTGCTCCACCCTTAAGATTATCATCTTTAGATGTCGTCTTCATATAACCAAATAAATCTATCTCTGGATAATCTTCTATTGTAGCGGACGGTGCAAACTGAACAACACCACTCTTTTTATCAACAGGTGTATCATTCCAATTAAGCTGCTGAACTAAATTATACCTTATAGCCTGCCTTGATATATATGAATACTGTTGATAATCTCCCCTTGTCATCTTTTTCAAAGTTGTTATATTTCCTATACCCTCACCATAATTGGCACTCTCAGCCAAGAATACCATTGTTAATGTTAATCCATCCTTTTTCATCTATATGCCCTCCTTAATCATTCTTATTATCTTGTTTTTTAGAATTTGAATTGCATCCTTTTAATCCGAGTAAAAATGCATATCCGTACTCTTCAAATAATGCTGGATTATTAAACATATTTACAAACGCACCAGGAACTACCAGCTTACCTGCCTGCTCCTCATTCGCAGGTATCTTGCAGGAACTATATAATCTCATCACTATTTCAAGATACTTTCCTGTATTTTTTGTCGAAAGTGCATTCATAAGCTGATACAACGTGCCTCTGATACATTCATCATCTTTAGCCCCCTTTGATGCTAATAATGCTGTACGAAGTGAATAACCACTATTCATGACTGCTAATCTGTTCATAGCTATCTTACCTCCATTCTCTTTGCCACTTTTAACTATATTGCTCCACAAAAGTACATTATAAATCCAGTAAGCAGAGGCATTATAAGCTGGTGACTCTATTGATGCCCTTAACACTCTGTTAAGAAGCAGCTCCTGACCTTTAAAGTTCAGTATATTAAGAACAACCTGCTCATGAATATTAATATACTCCCCTTCTATCACAATATATGGATACATCTGCATATATTGTAAAGCATTCTGGACCTTTTTCTCTCTGATAATTTTTAATGCATCATTACTTACAACTGCAAAAACATACTTATCATCCTGCTTCGTACCTCTGATTATTACCTGGACACTGGATAATTCTTTAAGTTTATATTCCATCAGCCTGTTCAACATTCTTGCAAACCACTGTGAATAACTCTCTTTTTCACGCTTTACAGCATTATCCGGATATATATCATTTTCTTTTATATAAGCATAATCATTCTTTTTATTAGCCTCTATCATCCCTCTAATAGAAATATTTGTATTAAGAAATGCAAACCGGCTTCCTAAAAGATTAAATCCCAACGGACATAAAGCATAAATAAATGCACACTCTGGACACAAAAAAGCATCTACTTTACAATTCCAGAAAGCTGATTTTTTTCTTGAAAGGTCATCCGCCATATCCTTCATAAATGCTATTGAAACCTTGTCCCTGCTCCCCAGCAGTTTTCCACAGTCAATGCATATATCTTTATCCTTACTATGCGATTTCTTAACATATTCTTTGAATGGTTCTACAAAATCCTGATCAAATAATATTCGCATATTTTTCTTTGCATTAGCTCTTAATAAAAAACATTTTCCATCCCAAAAACGGTTAATATAATTATATATAACACTTTTCATAACAAATGTTTCTTCACATAAAGGCTGCTTTAAAAATATATTTAATTCTTCTAAACGCCTTTTAAGTTCACATGCTTCTAACTTAAAGCTCAGCTTTTCTTTCTGCAGATTCTCATATATATATGCATTCTCTATGTCATTCTTTATATTATCAAAGCCTGACTTGTAACTATTGGATAAAAGCTTATCACTGATAAACTTAAGCATATCTTTATTAGCAGAATTTTCCTGCCATACATCATTATCTATTTTGTCTATAATAATATTAATATTATCTAAAACTCTTGCATACACCGTACTATCTCTGTAATATGTAACACAGGCTTTAAAAAATATATCTGTCCAATCAGCATTTTCTATAAAATCTTCATCCAGCCATAATCCACTTTCATATGGTTCAAAACCATATTCAGTACTTCCCTGCTCTTTTATGCCATATTCCCTGCCTTCAAGAATATCTATATTATATTCCTTAAGCATATAATATAACCCGACAATACCAGCATTTTTAAGAAAATCCCCCGGTATTATAAGATGCTTACTCATTTCTTACCTCCTCTCAATATAATAAAATTATTTGTAAACACTTCCAACTCCAATGCATACCTATATACCATACATATTGTTACGTCACATCAGCACTTCCCACTTACCATGCCCTTCACTACGCCTGCTGCCAATTCCTGACTGATAAAGTATATTAAGCAGCTCTTGATTTCCTGTTATTTTATAAATGCCTATATTGGCATCTATCTTTCTTCCAAAACAATTGACTACAACTTTCTTACCCTTTACTGGCAACAGTGAAAAATCTTCCATGGATATATCCAGATTAACCTTCTGCAAGAATATTGAAACATTATCTCTTACCTTATCAGCAAATTCAGCACTGTCATATGTATAATATTCATCTTTATTAGTATCTGCATTATGTTGTCTTACAATAAGTGGACTTTGCATTTTAATAACAAGTTCATTATCAACAATCTCTTTTCTATTTTGTGATTTTATTGAAATAAGTTTCATTGCATTGTTATTAAGCGGATATTTCTTCATTCTCATTAATTGAAATGAATTAAACCACTCTATGGTCTGTCCCATATGTGCATCAGTGAAAAATATTTTAAATCTCGTTTCTTTAAGTTTTATCACATCTTTGTCAAAAACAGCTCCTGGCAGATATACACTATATGTAAATGTTTTTATTATTGACTTACTTTTATCATATAATCTTTCAAACATTTCCTGTGAATAATTATTACTTGCTGCCTTTAAAAAGCTCACAATTGTTCTTTCATATTCTACTGGCAGTTCTGGCTTTTCTAGCTGAAATTCTAATACTAACTGAATCATCAATTTCACCTCCTTTATTATCTTCTTATGCTATAGATATATCACTCATCATTATATATGTCAACATAAAAGTTATCTATTAGGTGAGTATTTATTTCAATATTTTTATATATTGATTTTTTTAATTTTTTATCGTAGAATTCTAAATTATAAACATTTACCATACTGGAATGTAAATAATAGATAACTATTATATATTTTATTTTAATATCAACATATTGGAATTACTATTTGATAATATTCTACCACCATCTAAAAAAGGAATTGCCGCAAATTTACAACAATTCCTTTTTCTTTTTTATTATATTTAAAATTTCATCTAAAACACATTTCCACCGTTAATTCTATTTATAATAATCTTTATTTTTATCAAGAAGAGCTATCATTTTTTTCTTTACATCTTCTGGTTCTAACACTTCCACGTTGCCAAGTCCTATAAGCCATCCTAGTAATACATTTGATTTGACCGCACAGAATGTCACAAGCAATTTCTTTTCCTCAGCTTTTTCATTATGTTCATTATCAGCTGATTCTATATCCTGTTGACATATTGATTCTTCTTTTATATCTATCCATTTTCCAAACTGGTCTATAAAAGTTCCTACAAGGCTTTCAGGTATTCTTACCTTGATTCTTCTTTCTTGGTCAGTATACATTCCCATTCTTTTTGCAACATATGTATCTGCATTAAAGTGCATGAATAACTCTTTGCCTTGTCTATCAGTTTCCATTATTTCAATATTATCCAGCTTATCTACTCTGTAGTGACGTTCCTTACGTACTCCATCTTTTTCAAATGTATCATATCCATATAGATAATACCTGTCATTTGCCCATATTAGTGTCCATGGATTGATCGAATATTTTCCTTCTATATTCTTCCTTACAAGCTGTTTATGATTATTCCATTTCATATAATCAAATATAATCTGCTTATTTTTCTTTATTGCCTCCTGAATAATCCTGACATTCTCCAATATTCTGTCATTCTCGGCTTTTGCCACATTTACACACTGTATACTTCTATCAAGCTCTTCTCCATCATATATACTTCTTAATGTTTTAAGCTTTTTTATCATATTATCAGCTATGCCTTTTTCTATAAAATTTGAAGCATATACAGCATCTGTTATCAACTTAAGTTCTTCTTTATCAAGAAGTCTCCTATCAATATAATACCTTGCCGCCTGACCTTTGCCCCTATGTATATCTATCCCCATTTCTTCTTCAAGCTGATCCAAATATCTTGCAATACTATCTCTTCCACATTCAGCAGTCTCCTCTGCCATATAATCTTTAATATCTGACATAGATAAGGGATGTTCTTTATCCGAATATTTCATAAGCACCTGATATAATATCAATGCATTATTTTTCCCTTGTTTCCCCATTAATTTCACATCCTTTTTCATCTTTTTTGTATGTTCATCTTATGCATTAACTCCCCTATATTCTACTTAATATCCATAATAAATTTCTCAAGCTTATCATGATTATCCTTTGCCATTTCGCTATTACGGTCTGCTAATGCAACCTGGTTTTTAATATTTTTAAGTGTCTTTGACAACTGCGCCATGCATCTGTCATTATCTCCGCCGCCACTAAATGTAAATACAGCATCTATTTTATCAGCTATTCCATATTTTTTTATAAACGTATTTACTGGTGCGGCTGGCATTCCTGCCCATATAGGTGTACCTAATATAATTTCATCATAGTAGTCTATATTATCTGGAACACCTTTTATCTGTGGTTTCCTGCCAAATGTTGACTGCATTCCGCCAACAAGCATCTGCCTTACTGTATTTTGAGGCAATGGCTTAACTGACTCTATTTCAAATATTTTAGCACCAAGTTTTCTTGCTATTTCTATCGCTGCTTCTTTTGTATTTCCTGATAATGAATAATAAACAACTGCTTTGCTCATAACTATCTCCTTTGCCTGAAAAATGTAATAATATTATTATAAAAGAAAAGTAAATGTCTGCTTCGCAGCCGCATTCTTTTCCTTTGCGCTCATTATATCACGATTCGTAGCTTTGCTACTCGCCGCTGCTATCGCAGCTATCGTGATCGTCATTCGCCGTTCGCCAGAAATCTGCAAGCAGCTTTCTGGCTCTCTTGCGCTCATTATATCATAATAACACACAAACAGCATTGTTGAAAAATTATATGACACTTGTTTTTAACTATTTTTAAAACAACTTATTTTAAGACTAAATGTTATTACTGCAATTACATATACGCCATTTCATAGTTTTAATTACTACGTCAAAAGGTATTGTTGATAATAAAATCTTGACATTTCTGCCACGATGTATTATCATTACAATAGTTTGAGTATCAAAGTATTGTAATGATGGTTCAATAATTCTTGTATACTCCAACAATATATACTATAGAAATGAGGATTGGTTTAATATGGATCTTAGTGTGAATAAATATAAGCTTCCTGAATTACATATTGGTAATAAAACAGCAAGGCTTCCTATTATACAAGGTGGCATGGGTGTTGGTGTGAGCTTAAGCGGTCTTGCAGGTGCCGTAGCAAAAGAGGGCGGAGTCGGAATTATTTCAACTGCCCAGATTGGTTATGATGATGATGCATTTGAATATGACCAGGCCGGCTGCAATTTAGCAGCAATAAAGAAGCATATCCATAAAGCTAAAGAAATTGCCGGTGGTAATGGGCTTGTTGGCGTAAATATTATGGTTGCGCTTAAACATTATAAAGAACATGTAAAAGCTGCTGTCGCCGCAGGTGCTGATGTAATTATCAGCGGTGCCGGTCTTCCGATTGATTTACCAGCACTTGTAGACAAAGCCTGTCAGACTAAGATAGCTCCTATCGTATCATCAAAAAGAGCTGCACAGCTTATATTAAAAATGTGGTCACATAAGTATGACCGAACCGCTGATTTTATCGTAATAGAGGGACCAAAGGCTGGCGGTCACCTCGGATTTTCTAATGAACAGCTGAACAATACAGCTTCACTTGATTTCGATAATGAAATAACTAATATTATAGAATGTAAAAAAGAATATGAAGATAAATACTCCAAAAAAATACCTGTTATTGTTGCAGGAGGAATATTCGATAAACAGGATATTATTCATGCAATTAAGCTTGGGGCTGATGGAGTACAGATAGCAAGCAGATTCGTTGCTACTAAAGAATGTGATGCATCACCTGCTTATAAACAGGCTTATATCAATGCCAGACAAGAAGACGTTCAGATTATCCAAAGTCCTGTCGGAATGCCTGGAAGAGCTCTTCGCAATGCATTTATTAAACAACTTGACAATTCAAGAATTCCAATTTCCAAATGTTACAATTGTCTTGAAAAATGTAACCCTGCAAAGGTTCCATATTGTATTACAAAAGCCCTTATAAATGCTGTAAAGGGAGATGTAGATAATGGCTTAATCTTCTGCGGTGCCAATGTTGGCCGGATAAATGAGATTACAACTGTACATTCACTTATGAAGGAGCTTACAGAATAACTACCTTGCACTACTGCCAGTTACTTGCCAGCCGGATTATCCGGCTGGCAATATTAAATACTGTTCCTTATAGTGCTACTTAAATTCCAATCATGCAAATAAATTATCCCACTGGCAATATTAAATACTGTGCATTGTATTCTCTCTGCCTAAACAATTACTTTATACTCTCTTATAAATAATAGGAACATCATATCCGAAAGTTCTCTTTCCATTCACTTCCATGCTTTCTGATACCTCAAGACAAGCTTCTGAAAACTTTTCCCATAATCTGAATATCATAACAGGAGTAAACTGGCTTACGCTTCCTCCCTCCCAGCTTCCATTATTTTCCTTATATAATGCTGGCGTAAACTTCTCAGATTTTCTAAGTTCACTATAATCTACACTCTTCATTGAGTTATAGGAAAATGTATTCTTGTCTTCGCCTGCAGGAATTTCATAAGAAGAAAGTATAATTCCATCGTCACTATCTGTAATTAGAAATAAATGTGGTGATGCATGACGTTTTCCATCTGTTTCATAATAACTTTCCTCTACAACAAATATTCCATTAAAATCCTCTGGTATATTTTTTATTTTATCATTGCAGACTGTATTTATATGTTGTGCATATGGAAAGCTTTTACCAGCCTCCTTCATTTCCATAAACTGCTCTTTGTTATCAAACTCACCAGTCATAAGATCTACAAAATTTTTAATTTTCATCATAATGTTATACCTCCATGTGATAATATTTTATTATAATTCTTACAATTCTAAAACAAAAGCTGAAGTCCCATAGCTATAATCCACATATATGCACAAGTCTTCGGAATCATTAAAAGTCCAACCTTTGGTTTGGTTTTACTGAATAAGGTTACTGGTATATAGCATCCAAATGAAATAATAATTGCTGCTACCATCCTTGTCAGATGATATCCATAAGCATTTCCTGAAATCATATACAGAATGATTACGCCTATACCGGTAACTGCAAAAACTGAATTTCTAATAACGGATAGTTTCATATTTCCCTCATCTGTACACCAATTATTCTGTGGGAACAAACATATTACAATTCTAACAATTGCTGATATCCATATTATAACCTCAATTATTACTGGTATTGTAAACCCTGGAAATGTAAATTTCCATATATACATCAAAATAATATAAAAAGCTGTCATTGTAATAGAAGATATCTGTAATCCAATTCCTAGCTGTTTTTTTATCTTATCACTACTTTCACATACTGCTCTGATAATTCTTGGCACAAGATGAAATGCATCTCCTCCGCAAAGTGTTAATGTTAATATTCCATAAAGAATAAATAACATATCCCCATTTGAATATATAAAAAATAATATTGCAGCAACAAGATCAAAAATCAGATATGCCGCATCAAATATTGCTTCCATAACATCTGGAAGCTGTGGTTTATAATTGTTTAGCTTCATTACAAGTTCTGCTCCTTATACTCTTTTATATATTTTTCTGCATTATTGCAGATCTTATCAAACACACCTATACACATATGCTTTTCTTCTTCTGTTAAGCCACTTAAAACATCCTTAGCAAACTGTTTCTGTGCGTTTATTCCTGCTTTTACAATTACCTCCGCCTTATCTAATAAAATAATCTCAATATGCTTTTTATTATCCTGACTTTGTATTCGTTCAACAAGGCCTTTATTTTCAAGGTTCTTTAGTGATGTTGAAACATGGGATTTTGTTGATTTTCTGATCTTTACTATGTCTGCTGCCGTATTATGCTGTGGATTATTATGAAGAAACATAAGTATATCATATTCCATCTGTGTCAATTCATACCTGTCGCACACTTCTCCTGAAAGTAATTCATAATAGCTTGTAATTGTTTTATGCTTATCCCAGAAATACATCCTGACCTCCTTTACTATCGTTCTTTTTAGAACGATTATAGACAGATTATTCTGTTATGTCAATCATTTTTTCTTATTCAACTCACAAAATCTTTGCTCTATTTTGTGTAATGATTTTTATGTAAGCATCAGTGATAAAATAAGAGCAAGTACTGAAAGGTTTTTGTTGCCTTAGCACTTGCTCTGCTTCTTTATATCAAAGTTATTATATATAGTTGTATGTTGGTGGTTTACTTGTCTTTAATTTTTTATCAATCTTATTGCACTCTTTTCGCAAGCCTGCAATCTTACTTACGCCAGATTCTTCTCACCTTCATTTTGTTTCTTTCCCACCATTCTCATAACTTCCTTCCATGCCGGTGAGAACAGATAATAACCTATTAATTCTTTCAGACTTATTTTCGTGATGTCCATATTCATCAAATATACTTGTAACATTCATAACCGACATAAGATGCTCATGAACCATATGTGCCTTTACGGGTGCCTGTTCAAGCAGATTCCCGTGATTTACCCCCTCCTGTTCACCATTGAGAAGATAAACAGCTGCATTTCTGTTTTTTACATTATTATTAACTACATAGTCTGCAAAACCCGGATACCAGAACGAACCACAGACTGAAAATATTGTAGAAAATGTTTCATCAAAATACAGGCTATATATAGCAGCAAGACCGCCCAGTGAATACCCTCCATATGCCATTGATTCTGCATACACATTATAATGCTTGCGGATGTATGGAACTATTTCCCCAACAAGCTGGTTATGATATTCCCTGCACTCACCACCAAAGTCTTCAGCCCCCTCTCTTATCGCTTTATATGGCCATGGTGTATATGCAGCCAGCCTGTTTTTTGGAATAAGTCCAACGTATATCTGATTATCAGGCTGTTCAATATTATTTACTATTTCTCCATCATTTATAAATATCACTTTATATTTTCTGCCGCATAAATAATTATCCGGGAGCCGCACAATCGTTTTAACACCTGATATTTCAATATATTCTATCATATTTAATTCACTTCTCTTATTCACATATTATTTAACACTATCTGCAATCTTTGATAATGCATCGAATACAGCTGGTCCATAATCCATAAATTCATCATATCCTATTGTAACTATTTTCTTATTCTTTATAGCTGCAACATCAGATACTGCATCAGATGAAAGCAATTTATTAACTGCATCTGCATCATTCTTTGCATTGCGGTCACTTGTTACATATACTATAAGCTCAGGATTCATTGTTACAAGTGTCTCTAATGAGAGACCCGATGTACCTGTTGATACATTTGTATATCCTAACTTATTCAACATATTCTCCTGTAAAGATGATTTATATGTACCAAATGTATTTCCATCAAATGCGCACATTACAAGTGCATTTTTCTTGTCTGTTCCTGTATTTCCTACTGATGTCAGGACTGAATCATATTTCTTCTGAAGTTCATCTGCATATGAGTCTGCCTTGTCCTGAACATTAAATATAACACCAAGATTCCTAACATCCTGTATAACGCTTTCAATCTTAGCCTCTCCTTTGGTTACACTTGCAGCCTGTGCATAAACTTCAACACCATTCGCATTCCATTGCGTATATTCACCCAGAGATTTATCAGAAAACATAGCCGCTCTTCCCACAATTATATCCGGCAGCGCAGATAAGACTATTTCTTTAGATATAGTTTTCTTATCACCCAGCTTATTTATATTTGCAACACTGTCCTTATATATTGAGGTAACTTCATTGTCTGGATTCATCATTCCGACTATTTTATCACCCAGCCCAAGTTCAATAAGTGTTTCTGTTGCTGACAAATTATTCGTTACAATTCTTTCTGGTGCTTTCTCAAATGTCTGCTCAACTTCATTACCAGATGCATCATATGTTGTTATTGTTACAGGATACTGCGTCTGCTTCGATTCAGCCTGTAACTGTGAACTGCTGTTACTATCATTGGAACCTGTATTCCCACAACCGATAAATAATACTGCTGATGTAACTGTTATTGCTAAAACTGTTATTAGTGATTTGAATTTTCTCATTGCTTCAAGTCTCCTTTATTATACATTTATATTTTATATCATGTGTATTGAATTAATATCTGATTGCTGCCACGATTGATAACTTCACATTCTACATCATATATTTCTCTCATATTATCTTTTGTAATAACCTCTTCCGGTTTTCCTTTATATCTAATTCTCCCATCCTTTATAAGATATATATAATCTGAAAATCTACATGCAAGCTGTATATCATGCAAAACTGCCAGAACATTTACATTTAAATTTTTTACAATTTTTAATATTTCAAGCTGATATTTAATATCCAGATGATTAGTCGGTTCATCAAGAAGCAAAAGTGTAGGCTGCTGTGTAATCGCCCTTGCCAGCACCACTCTTTGTTTTTCACCGCCTGACAATGACAAATATGAACGATTTCTTTTTTCATACATACCAACGCTTTTTAATGCATTATATGCAATCTCATAATCTTCTTTTTTCTCCTGCTCCATCATCTTTAGATGCGGGGTACGGCCAAGCATAACAACATCAAGCACAGAACAGTCAAAATTAAGATTATTGAACTGTGCAACAACTGCCATATTCTGTGCACTTTTTCTAATGCTTATATTATCCAGAGGTTTCCCATCCAGATATATCGTTCCAAAATCTGGTTTTGCTATTCTGTAAACCGTCTTTAAAAATGTGGTTTTACCACAACCATTTGGTCCTAGTATTGTATGAAACTCATTATTACTAACACCAAGCGATATACCATTTAATATTCTGCTGCCCTCTATACTGTACTGTATATTATCACATCTAAGTTCCATAACTACTCCCTGCCATAATTCTTCTTAGTTACAATGTATATAAAAAATGGGGCACCAACCAGAGCTGTAAATATTCCTATAGGAAGCTCTGCATTCTTAACCAGTATTTTTGCAAGAACATCAGCCCATATAAGAAATATCGCTCCAAGAAGTATCACCACTGGCACTAATCTCTTATGATTCGTTCCAGCAAATGCCCTTGATATATGTGGTATTATAAGTCCTACAAAACCAATTATTCCACAGCTTGAAACAAGCACACCTGTTACTACAGCTATTAATGTCATATAAACTTTCCTGTACAAGCTTAAATTTATTCCAAGTGTAACTGCTGTTTCATCACCTAACATCATCGTATTAAGTATACGATACTGCGTACAGAAAAATAATGTAACAGCTATTACAACAACTGCTGGAAGTATAATGCTTTTCCAGCCTGCATTAGCAAGTGAACCCATTGTCCAGAACTTGATTGTCATTATGCTGTCAGCATTGGCTCCAACTGAGATAATAAAGTTAGAAAATGCTGTAAACAATGCATTAACAACAGTTCCTGCAAGAATAAGTCTTGTCGTAGTCATTTTTCCATGTCCGGAAGCAATTCCAAGAACCATAACTGTTGCTATAACTGCTCCCACAAATGCACCACCGGAAACAAACGCTCCCAGTCCCATAACTATAAGCAGAGTTGCACCAAATGTAGCACCTGATGACACACCAAGAATATATGGCTCAGATATTGGATTATTAACTGTTGCCTGCATCACACATCCACATAATGCAAGTCCGGCACCGGCCAACAAGCCAAGAAGAACTCTTGGCAATCTCATATTCCAGACTATTGCAATCATTGCTTTGCTGTACGAATTGTATATTTCATCATTATGTATAATCTTTCCAAAAATAATTTTATATGTGTCTGATACTTTTATATTCACCTGTCCAAGTGATACCGCCGTAACAACTGTAATCACAAGTGCTGCCATCAGGAAAATTATTACAACCACATATAATGTTTTAGATTTGGAGATATCATTTACTTTTTCCAACCTCTTGTCCTCCAAGACTAATTATAGTTGCCTTTAACTAACTTGAATAGATTAAAACATACCTTTCTAATTTTGTCAATGAAAAATTTTTCTAATAATTCTAATCTAATAATTCCAATATAAAATTTTTTCTAATAATTCCACTAAATAAAATAAGAGCAAGTACCAGAAAGTTTTTGTTCCCTTAGTACTTGCTCTGTTTCTTTGTATCAAAGTTATTATATATAGTTGTATGTTGATGATTTACAGGTATTTTGTAAAATGTTCCTTGTCCAATTCATGTCCTTGAGCCATCCATTTTTTTACTATATCAATGGCTTCTCCTGATTCGCCACATAATCCCATTACACTATTTATTAATACATCTCTTTTGCTTAGTTCAGGATTTAAAGTCGTCATTGCCAATTCCTGATATTCATTAATCTTCATTCTAATCTCCATTTCTGAGCAACTTTTGTTGCGAAGAGGCGAAGAAAAATTTGCGCAGGAAATTGTCGATTTCTTTACATTGATAAAGTTCAATTTATCTCTCGATTCATAATTTTCTCTTCAAGTAAATTACCCACATGCTTTGTTTCAAAGAACATTTCTTTATTTATAACAACAATTATAATTGCCGCAATAACAACAAAAATAGTTTGTATACATTTTGTTTCAGAAGTCATGTTTATCTTTTCCTGCATAATATTTATAAACAAATGAAAAATAATTGTTGCAAGCATACTTCTGTTATTCTTTACATATACCCATGTCTGAAGGAAATCAAGTGGTATCACGCTAAGAAGAAAGTTAATCACATACATGATTCCCATCTCTTTAAGTCCATACTGGTACGTTCCAGGTATCCAGAATAATGGCACATGCCACAAAGACCAGATACATCCAAAGATGATAGACTCCTTAAACCAGCTGTTGTATGCACCAACAGCATCCTCTCCATAACCTCTCCAACCTAACTCCTCTATGCAGGATGCCAACAAAATTGTAAGAAATGCAGACGTACCACCTATAGAAAATGAAAAGTCTTCTGTAAATGAAAACTGATTTATACTACCGCCAAATAATACTGATGTACCGATTGAAGCCGTCACTATCACAGCAAATATCAGCACTGCAATTAATATATATTTAGGTTTTATTCTATAAAACCCAATCAGCTTCTTCTTAAAGTCATTAATGAGTGCTTTATTCTTAGACGTAAATACAGTTACTACGGCAACCACGGCAGGTGAAACCAAGCCAAGAAACATTCCAAGATAAAGCCCCGTCCCTTCATTAAGTAAAATTGCAAATAGCCACCAGAACCAAGTGCAGGCAAATGTAATCAAATAGAATCTGACCGGTCGATATATATACTTTTCCATGACTACACCTCAGCCTCTACAATCACAAGCTCACTCTTTATACCATTGAGCTCAATGTAATTGTCTGCTTTGGCATCTGAAAAATCATCAACCTTTTTGCCCTGTCTCTCATAATAAATATGAGTTGCTATTCCCTTTTTTGTGCTTCTAAATCTATAATCTGCAGGAATTGTAAGTCTTGATGTTGCTGACAACTGATTAATCTCAAGCGCACCCTCATGTGATAAAACACTGATCTGCATATCAAGATTTGAATCTATCTCAATTTCACTTTTATTTCCCTGAAGGGTAACTTCGCTAATTTTGCCATTTACCTCAATATGTTCATTTTCTATATCAGTAATATTCAGTGTCCCTGCATTAACTGATAATTCGATTTTTCCAATATATTTTACTGGAATAAAAATAGTAATGACCAAACTCTCCTTTGCATCCGCTTCACTGGCTTCATTAAATCTGTTAAGATCAATATCGATTCGGTTTTTTATATCATCAATCTTTACTTTATAATCTGCCAGAAGATTCTTATAGACATTTGAAAACATTGCGACTTCAATTTTTTCTCCATGATATGCCTTTAAATCTACAGCATATGCTCCACCAAGTTTGATATCAAAATTCTTCTTACCATCAATATCATATTCAGTACGACTTTCATAGATGTAATCAGACTGCTTTTTCTCTGATTTCTCATTCGAAAGTAATTCATCTACTGATATCTGGAAGAGAGCTGCTATTGCCATCAGATTTGCAATATCCGGTGTTCCTGTTCCGTTCTCCCATTTCGACACCGCCTGTCTTGTCACATTACATGCCTCAGCAATGTCATCCTGTGTAAGCTGATTCTTTTTTCTGTAAAACTTAATATTGTCACCTATCAAAATAAGTACCTCCAATTCAATTTATACCCAAAATTATACCGACAGGTGGCTGAAAGTAAAGAAAACATTGGTTGCAAACGCGCAACTTTGGGATGGTTGCTATTCAATCTTGCTTTTTATTTCTATAAAGCATATATCTTTTCTGTCCCAAGATGCTCAAATGGTCTAAACAGTTCTCTTAAGGAATCTGACTTCGACCAATCAATCTTAGAAACAAATGTTCCAAATGAGCGCATTGCATTTTTAGGATTTACCTGATTGAGAAGAAATTTCCATTTCCATTCCCATACACGCCTTCTGCTTTGATTCCGTCTGTGTCTTTTCTTTCACCTCTTCCGCAGCGTACACTCCCTGTTGTGTTTTCTTTGAAAAAAAGACGGACATACATGCCCGCCTTCTCCATGGTTATTTTCTCGTTTCATTTTTTAACTATCGTTTCTATGAATTCAAATTTTCTCTGCGTTTCTTTACGGTAATAATCAATCCCGTTGCGGAAAGAATTAATAGTATAAACAGCCATACACTCGGTGTGTTGTCCCCGGTTTTAGGTGCAGTCACATCCTTCTTATCAGTTCCACTCGATGGCTTGTCATCAGAGGAATCGCTATTGTTATTGTCATTCTGGTTGTTATCACTGTTATCAGAGGTATTTGCTTTGATGGTAAATGTGGTGCTTGCAGAACCATCCGTCCAAAGGATTTCAACTGTATTGGTTCCTGCCGAAAGTGTATTCAGGTAGGAAGCTTTCAGTGTGATAATGGTAGAGCCTTCCTTTGCAGTGTAGTTGCTCCTGTCTATCAAATTTCCGTCCACCTTAACTCCGGTAAACTTGGAGAAGTCTCCGTTACCCCGGATGGTGATATTACCATCACTGTCATGCGTCCAACTACTGTTTGCTCCATCAATAATCTGATAGGTGTTATTCGGTGTGTCAGGATTATCGGAACCGCCCGCATCCTGTACGGTCAATGTTGCGGAATTACTCTCTACGTTTCCTGCGCTGTTTGAAACAACACACTTATACTTAAATCCGTTGCAGCTTATATTGACTGTGGATGTGGTATAGCTCGTTGCCGTTGCACCGTCAATGTTTACCCATCCTTTCCCATCATTTCTGTCTATCTGCCACTGATAGGTAAGATCTGTACCGCTTGCTGCTATGGTAAAGGACGCAGTCTCACCTACCTTCACTGTCGCATTTCCAGGCTGTGTAGTTATGCTTGGTGCAATCACATCCGGCACATCCGGTGTCTGGCTTTCCTGTTTAAAGGTAACTTCTATGGTGTGATCAGTATTCACATCACTAAAGGTGTAGCTTGTGGTTGCTGTCACTTCCGAACCATCCACCTTTACGTCCGCAATATAATATCCTTCGTTCGCCTTGATTGTATATGTAAGCTGACCTGCGGCAGATACCGTTGTCGTGCCACCGGGAGAGATTGTTCCACCGATACCTGCCGTTGCGGTAATCTTGTAGCTTGCTGTACCGCTCGGAGGCGTTATCGGCGCTGTATCCGCCGTAAAACTCCAGCTTCCACTGAATACCACGGTTGTATCGTTTAAGCTGCCGGTACCCCAGCCCGAAAAAGCCCATGTGCCGTTTTTGCCATCCTTTGGCGCCTTAATGCGAGTTGCAGCGGTATATTCCGTATCCACAGCATCCCTCGCCTGCTGCTCGCTGGAATAGGAGTTGCTATTCTGCGGCAGCGTTACGCCTGTCGGGAATACAGAGCCCCAATCATATTTCACCGTATAATTTTTTGTCACCGGCGGCTCGGGGCGTTCCTCAGTCCTTTTATAAATATAACGAATCGTCATACCATTGCTCGGGACAGCATTTTCCATTCCCTCCGCGTGAACAAAAACGTAGCCGTGCAGTTCCTGCGGCGGCTGCCAATCAACCTTTTTGCCTACCGGAACAGTAAAGGTAGTCGGCATGGTGTTTGGAACATCTGTGCCGTCCTCCAGCTGATATTGGATGGTGACATCGACATAGCGCTGCTTCTCCGTATCATCATGAGCCAATACCTCGCCTGTCGCACCATCTACAATATCAAAGCCGATGGTATCGCCGTATTGCAGAATGGCATTCTCCGGAATCGTGTAAACCAGAGAGCAGTTGACAAGGCCGGAATCAAAGTCGCTGCCCTTGTAATCCAATGCACCCTTTGGCCAGAATTTGCTTTTCTCTTTCCAAACAGGGATGTCAAACTCCTTTGTAGTGAAAACCTGCTTCCCATCTGTCGTGACCGCTTTGTCACCGTTGGAATGTTCCACCCACAGGCGCAGGGTCACAGTCTTCGCTTGGGTATCCGAAAGATTTTGTATAATGGTACGCAGCTCAACCTGCTGCCCCTTCATTTTGCTATAATCAAAGTTGTTTTTACTGCCGCCGCTTAATAGACGGCTATTCCTGTCATATTGATAGCTCGCATATGCGGAGGAATTCGCTGCCTCAAAGGCAAAAGGTTTTTCTGCAGGATTTCTGTAATCACCGATATACTTTTTCACCTCAGGAACAGCCACATAAAGCGCAGGGGGATTTTTAATGAGCTGACTCATAACCTTCATGCCCTGCAGCTTGCACACATCGCAAAAATCATTCTGAAAGGTTTCTCGCATCAGACAATCCCTGCTGGAATTATAGGTATAAGGATAACTGTCATAATGCGGGCAGGTATAGGTATTGCGGAAGCCAAGCAGCTGCTTCCACTTCACTTTCGTGGGATCTTTTGTTGCAGTCATATTCAGTGATGTAGTGTAATTCCACTCATCTACAGGAACAGTGCTATAATTATATTCATCTCCCAGATGGAACAGACCGTGTCCCAGTTCATGCCGCTGGGTAAACGCAGAATATGCGTTTCTCGCTGACGCAACAATATAGTGAATACCATATTGTTTATTATCATGAGAGCCACCGAAATACTCACCGCTATTCGCCAACACAACGAATTGGTTGATATTTTCATACACATAATCATACTGTCTATAATTATGATCCATCGTGTTTTCGTTTGGATGCGTTTCATTAGGAATATGTGCGTCATGAATCTTCTCGATAAACGCAGGGCCTATGATGCGCTCCAAAACATGGTTGCGCCAGTTCCCTTTGTTAGTAGAAATTCCTCCTTTGGCGGTCGCAGCAAAAAATGTGCTGGTACCGCCATAGCCATCCACCGATGCCGTGCAGAGTGCATAGACATTAAAGCGATCCGCCATGCTGCGATATGGCTCTATCTGCAATACCTCCCCCCACAGCTTTTTTACATCCTCGACAAACTGCTTTTGCTGGCTTTTGGTGTAGCCCTCGGCGCAGTACACAATCACCATGTTCTCCTTATCGCTGCGAGGCTTCTGGATTGTATACACCGGTACGGTTACATTTGCATATGCAGGATCCTCAGTGTAGAGGGTACTCATCTCCAGCTGTAGATACTCATCCGTGTTCACATTCCAGTCACCATTCACATCCTCTCGCACAGCGCCGGATATGCCAATGCTGTCATCCGGCGCATCCGGTGCGGAAACAACATAGGGGTCCTGTGCGCTCTGTCCTGTGCCGGATGATACGGTGTAATTTTCCGTATTCAGATAGAAGGCAGGACGAACGCCGTAATATCCCTTATAGGGTGCGTCACGCAAAATATTCCCTTGAGGGGTCACAAATCGCATATCATGGTTACAGGTTGTAATCGGTGTACGCAGCCAATAGTTCCATGCTACACCGCTTCTGTTTTTTGCGATATGGTAGCCGTTCAGGTTATCATTAACCGTTTTGAGCTGCTGAACATCCAGCAGAAAAACTCTATCCCAAATATATTCATAATGGGCACTGTCATACCCATCCGCTACCGTATCAATTGTGGTGTTATAGGGAAGATCAACACCGGCTGCGTCGATATAACCTGCCGTATACTCCGGATGGGAAACGATAGAACGCTGCTTCACCGTTCGAATCGCTCCCAGCTCATCCGAACGAAAGCTGCGAAGGAAGCCCTCCTTTTGGTCATATGCTGCCGTTTTAGGATAGACAGAATCCTCTGTTGGCGGATTTCCGCAAAGCCATTTCACTTTTCCTGCTTCAGCGTTGGAATTGAGCCAAGAACGTATGTTGCTGTCTCTCCAGTGATTAGAACCAAAATTATCTCTCCAGCTATTGCGCCGGTGCGAGCCTGTTTCGGCATTTTTGTTGGTTTTTGCATCATAGGGCATGTAATCACACAATACTCTATCCGAAAGCATCAATGGCCCATTGCTATCCTTCGCTACACAACGCCACACAATTGGCACTCCCCCATAAGTACCCATCTGAATGTAGTCACCAATTTCGATGGTTGGCTTGTTATCTGCCGCCCTAACCTGCAAAGGGCATAGCACCAAAATTACCGCAAGCAGCAGAGATACCGTTCGTTTGCCATATTTATGTTTGATAATATTCATAAAGTCCTCCTTTTGTCATTCTCTCCTGAGCGTCATTCACGGTCAGTAGGCTTCTCCCCCCCCCCATTTTTGACATATGTCAATTTATACAATTGCTGCATCATCGATATTCACCTCATTTCTACTTGAGTTATTGCAAAAAATAGGTCTTTCTGCGATAACCCCTTGTGCCAAATGCTGAAACACCTTCATAAAGATGTAATAGCTTATTTATTTTAGAAAAGTATCCGACAAAAAACTCTACACTTCCGACAAAAAATATATATATTTCTCAAATCGTATCATGGCGATGTACATTTGTCAATGATGTGACACCTCAAGATCACCACAGTCCTGATACTTCTTATACATGTCATTGATATAAATCGTAGGCGAAATATTCCTGCCTTCCTCTCGTAAGATGATGCCATCAAGAGTCACATTCACCTTTTCCACGGGTTCTGCCACAAGCTCCATTCCTTTGAACTTCTCAGGCATATAATCCATAAACTTTTCTTTTACTACTTCCTTAAAAATCTCGTAATTCATCATATTACGGTTCCTCCTTAATCTAAATTGTCATATAAAATCCCTTCATCATCAGGATTTTTGTGTTCTCTGTAACTGTTGTCTTCTTCGATTCCCATATCAAAAGTGGTATGAGATTTTCTTTTCTTTCTGTAATAATTCTTGAGAAACATACACTTTCTACAGTCCTCACAGAATAATTCTTCCGGCGGAATGCCAAGTGCCTTTGCAATCCTGTTCAACGTTCCCGTCCTTGGAACTCTTGAACCATTTTCGTATTGGGCAATTCTTACATCACCTCATCTCCCTGATATGAAGCATCAACATCAAAAATCTTATCAGACTTCACATATCCCTTTGGTGCCTCAATCTCTTTGACATAATACTGTCCAAGCGGAAGGTCAGAGGTAAATGCAGCCTTTCCATCCTTGCCTGTTACTGTTCTCTCAATCTGTGTATCAGCTTTTACGATTACCTTGCCATCTTTATTTACGATATCTTCTTTCGCAAATAAACCGAATACTGCTCCTTCAAGTGCTTCCTTAGTCTCTGAATCCGTCTTGGTTACAGTAATCTGCACTTTCTGACGCTCATTTGTCACATCCATTCCTGCAAATACAACCTTTGTATTCTGGTCGATATAGGAAAGGTCTGCCTCAATCGGTGTATCATCTAATACAAATCCATCAATGGTCTTTGTCTCAACAAGATAATACTTGCCAATCGGAAGGTCATCAATTCTTGCGATACCCTTATCATTTGTCACGATGGTTGCCACCTTGTCTCCTGCCTTATGATATACAGTGTCAAGTCCGTCAGCACTTACGATTGTTTTCATCATTGACCAGCCATGATCAATGCCGATTACTTCTAACTTGTTATTCATGTTCCTTTCACTCCTTTTCTGTATTGTCTGCATTATTGTTTTGCAAAATTTCATATAATTACCCACACCCTTTCAAGTGCTCAGTTTTGTCAGATGCAGGAATATCATCAGACCTGCCATAAAAATGCTTTCTCACTAATTTCTCATACAGTTCATCACTCTCTGCCTTAACTTTCATAAGACAGTAGAGAACCACTGTACTAATAATGATTACGAACCAAATTAACACCTTGCCCATTCGACCACTCCTCTCAAATAAAAAGAGGACCAAACCAGCTGATGGAATATTCCATCTCAAGTGCTAATTTAGTCCTCACTAAATGTTTTGATATAAAATTGTACCTAATCTAAGCACACAGATTCACTCTCAGACTGATTGCGGACATCTGTGATACTGACTTGGATTTTCGGTTTTGATATAACAGCGCTGCCTTATGGGATTTAATAACTGTTATATTTTGTTATCAAATTTCTCACAAACTATTGAAAACACTAAGTTTGTGACAGGTGATCTTTCCCTTATATGTTCCCTTGTGTTATATCGTCCCACCAGAGTTTACGGACTCTGGCAAGGGAAAAAGCAATGGCAACAAAATCATATAACACAGTATAACACAAAATGAAACTGACATGGTGAACTGATTGAAATGCTTCTGATTTTTTTAATGTGATTAATTGATTTGAAGGAGACACGATATGAATATTATTTACGCAGAATACAATATGTACTAGAACAGCATAGACATCTACACCCATACTGGTTATATGCTTCGTATTAACTGCAATAAGGCAGAAAATGGTATTAAAACTACACCATGCTCTCAGTGTGCGTTAAATGCACTGGCGATTGACGAACCACTTGAATATGCAAGGCTGTACCTTGATGGCACGATGCAAATTGGGGTAGACACAGAAGATTTACTGGAGATGTAGAACAAAATATAAAATGCATAGTTTTCACTTGAAGCGTTATAACGTCATAAGGCATATCTGAAAACTTTTTGATTCCATAATGTCAGATATGCCTTTTACAAATTATTTATTTTCGACTATATTTTAATGCTTTTATAACTGTCTCAATGCAATTAATTCCCAGCGCAAAAATGATAATTGCAAGAAATACCTTATTAAATTGTATGAAAACCTGCGAAATAACTTCTGTATTTTCTCCAAACAACTGCTCAATACCTTCAAAAAAATTAGGATTCATGATCTTGTCGTTTAATAACCAAATAATTGTTAACGCACCATCAATGAGGTTAGTAATAATAGTAACAAGCATCACCCTTTTTGTATAGCTGCCATCAATAAGTCTCACACTTTCCCTTGCAACACCCAAAATTCCAAATGCAAGAATAAAATACCATGTTTGCCTGATATATTCTAAATTAAAAAGTGGTTCATAAACACCTGCCCCATTTTTTACAAATGCAATGCATAAAATCTGCGGACATACAAGAAATATAAGAGTGAATATAACTGAAAAAGCAATTCCAACAATCGCATTTGCTTTAGAAATTCTATTAGTCTTTTGTGGAACAGGAGGCAAATTATCTATTCCATCATTTAACCCATCAACCTTAATTCCTTTTTTATAAAAGAATGCAAATAATAATGTCACAAATGCAAATCCTGTCAATATACCACCAAAAATCCCACCGATGGTTCTATAGATAGCTATATACCAGATTGTGTGCGATGTTAATGCTGCCATGATTTGAGCAAGTAGCATTCCACCACTGATGCACACTGTCACGATTTTCAATACATACACATATAAACTGTAATACGGCTGCCCAATCAAACAATCCTGTGTTTCACCTTTATATTTTGAAGCTAACTCATTCGGGGTTCCCAGTTCCGTTAGAACAACTTTGATATCACGCTCAGTTGGAGTAACATCCCCACATCGTTCCTCCAACATATCTTGTATGATTGTCTCTAATTCCGCTGCCACATCTTTTTTCATGGCAGATTTCATATGCTTCGTAACTGCATAAATGTATCTGTCGATCAAATCATTTTTTACCATCTATTCTTCCTCCATTAAAACATTGATTGACTGTGAAAATTTTTTCCAGTGTTCTTTAATTTTTTTATAAACCAGCTTCCCATCTTCTGTGATGATATAATATTTTCTTGGCTTCGTTGCCTCAGTTTCCCATTCACTTTTTAGCAGACCTTGACTCTCTAGTCTTCTCAGTAGAGGATATAATGTATTGCCTTCTATCGAAATACCTTTTCCCTCTAATTCCTTTACCAATGAATATCCATACATTGGTTTATTTAGTTGTGCTAACACTACCATGATAAGTGTGCCTCGTCTGAATTCTAAAATTAATCCTGAAACAATTTCATCACAATTCATCAAATTTCCACCTTTCTTTAAATTATTATTGATTCAAAGCAATAATTTTGCCACGCTGTGCTGTGTGCCACACACTATAGTTTTAATTTAGTATACTGTGTGTCGTACATTATGTCAAGAGCTTTTACATATTGGCTTGTGTATTTTCTGGCTTTTCGTTGCAAGTAACCAAAACCTATAACTGACAGGACTGTATCCTTGGTTAACTCCGGTTATTATCAAATATCCTTTTTGGCAATACAAATGTCATATTCTCTTTGCATATAGCACCTCCTAGCTCGTCTTAATCCACTTTGCTTCCATATCTTCTATTACAGACCGCTTCTGATCCTCATAAACACAGGCATATGTATTAAGAGTGGTAGAGTCATCTACATGACCCAAAATATTCTGCACAGACTTGATATCTGCATTATTCTTAAGAGCAAGTGAATCAAATGTATGCCTCAATGCGTGAAGATTAAGATATCTGATTTCATCCGAATGTGAATCCAGCAATTCTTTATATTCATTGGACAGAGTTTCACTTCTTAATGGATTTCCACAATCATCCGTAAATAGAGCCTTTGAATTCACAAAATCTTCTCCTTTTGCAAACATCTTCTTGTAGTAATCATTTCTTGCTTTCTTTATCAACGTACATAGGGTATTAGTTATAGGAATTACCCTTACACTACTTACAGTCTTAGTCTCCTTTGTGTCATTGTTCTTCATAACTTCAACTCTTTTCACCTCATATTCTTCTCCAAGTCTTTTCTGCACTTCATCAATCACATCATTCATTTTGTCGTCCATAGCAACCTCCTATAAATAAAATAAGAGCAAGCACTTAAGTTTCTATACTCAAGTACTTGCTCTGTTTCTTTGTATCAAAGTTATTATATATGGTTGTAGGCAGGTGATTTACGGATATTCTGTGAGATGTAATCTATAAACTTGAGTTTGCACTTCCTCACTCGTCTTCTTTTTTATTGTTTCTACTAATATTCGAGCTTAACGATAAAATTCCAGAGCATAAAAAT